>Ga0163179_10000468_pt1 | contig 29484 bp, 12 predicted proteins | sample AtlANTMetagenome_FD_109643 | JGI IMG/M metagenome (GOLD analysis project Ga0163179, IMG submission 109643) | Marine eukaryotic phytoplankton communities from the Atlantic Ocean - Atlantic ANT 2 Metagenome | ecosystem: Environmental > Aquatic > Marine > Oceanic | place: North Atlantic Ocean...
ATCATTTAAAAATAACTGATATTTAATACTAAACATTCCACCTGATATGGTGCTAGTATCAAATTTAAATACCTTTTCTACACCAACTACAGCATCTGGAACTTGTAAAAAATTAGAATTCTCATACCAATTAGTGGTAGTAGTTCCATAACCACTTACACTTGTAGATGTTGCAGATGTAGTTACAATACCAACACCACTAGTTGGTTCTGCTCTACCACGATCAATATCATCCGATGTTATTTCATGTTTTAAATACATCCTCTCAATACCATTATAACAACGCTCTTGAAAAAGTTGAAGAGCATCATCATAAGCATCATCTATTTGCTCATCAGATACATTAATCTCCAATACTGGAGCACCTAATTTTCTAAGACAAAAATCTTTTAGTTCCTGTTTAGTGGTTGGTTTTGACATTAATACGATCCTCCATCAATCAATCCTGCTGATAGTTCAGTGCCATCGAAAGTTAAATTAGCACTGTCTTGAAGTTCTCCACTTGCTCCAGCATAAACAACTCTACCTGATGTTAAATCAGAAATCTTAGCAGTTGATGCAACAAAACCTGTTCCACCAGATACATTTAATCCAAGATTAGCATCTAAGAGAGCAGCAAATGTTGATACACCTGATACATTTAGATTATCTAACTCAGTATGTCCAACTACATTAAGTCCAACACCACCAGATATGTCTGCACCAGCGTTACCATCAATAGCACCAGCAAATGTTGATACACCAGCAACAACATCAATACCACCACCAAAAGTAGATAGTCCCACATGTCCAGATGGACCGACAAAGGTAGAAATACCAGTTATCTCAAGGTTAGTGAAAGTATTAGGTGCATTAGTAACTGCAGACTCTATAGTTGCCGTTGTTGTAGCATCTAAGGATGCAATATTTTGCAATTGCCTTGCAGCACTTACAATTTGACTTGCACCAATATAATATGCATTTGCTGTTAAAGCAGCACTTACATTAACTCTATCTAATTCAGTATGACCGACAACATTTAAAGTATTATTACCACCAGGAATAAAACCAGTAAGATTTAATCCAGCAGTACCAGTTATATTACCAATAAAGGTAGAAACTCCAGATTCAACCTTAAGTCCATTTCCAAAAGTAGCAACTCCAACAAATCCAGTTTGTCCTTGGAATGTAGAAACACCAGTTATATTAAGATTAGTAAAAGTATTAGGTGCATTAGAAATAGCAGTTTCAATAGTTGCTGTTGTTGTCTCATCAAGAGATGCTATATTTTGCAACTGTCTTGCAGCAGTTATAACAGTGGTAGAACCCATTGCAACTGCTGTATTTGCACTTAAAGTACCTGATGTAGTTACTCCAGTAAATATTGCGGCATTACTTTCAAATTTATTAATGGTCGTAATACCAGATATATTAAGACCTGCGGCAATATCATTACCTAATAAATATCCACCATCACCAGCAGTTCCACCAGTGGGACTCCATATTAAAATTAAACCATTTGTTGCTTCTCTTGCAGAATCAACGTCCGTTAAGTTATTAAGACGTGTCGGTGGTGCCGACGCATTAGCTAATACCCTAATTACGTTTTGTGAACCAATTCTGTCGTTTATAGTTGGCATTACCTTGTTACTCCACCTCTAACTAGTGCTGATCCTTCCACAGCTTTATATGACCCACCTTGGGGTGTTGTTATTTTCACGTCATATACATATCTTCCAGGTTTTATATCTACCGTCGTTGCTGCAAGCATCGTAATAGATATAATACCATTTTCAGGTTGAGAAACGGTGGAAGCAAAAGAAACAGCAGAAGTGCTAGAAGAGTGCTTTCTCAGCATTGCTGAGGTACCTGCTCCTACCAAGTCTAAGAAATTATTAGTTCTAGTATCCTCTAATTGAAAGGACGTATCGAAGTCAAATCCTTGCTCAATCACTATGTTGGATACATATACTGCCATTATTAGTAATCAATATACTTTTAGATATTTATATCAGTACCATTTCATCGTTTATTTAGTACTTCTTTCAACATCAATTTGATCTCATCGATGTCAGAACGTAACCTATCAAGTTCCTCTTTATCCAACTTTTTCTTATTTTTTATTTTAAGATATTGAGCATATCCTTGCCGATCATGGTTTATGATTGCACCAGATTGCTCATCTCTATAAAAATTTTTATGACCTTCAACTGGTATCATCATGCGAGAGCAATAACTCTTAGGTCTTGGAATCTAGGTGGATCTGCTTCATTAGTTCCACTCATAACTATCTTAATTTGGAATCCAGTAAATTCATCCTCATTATTAGCAGTAAATTCATAATCTAAAAATTCATTTTTTCTACTAGGACGAACAAATACATCTGGTTTTCCATCATTTTTAGCAGGATCAATAACTTGAAGTTCGATGTCAACATCTCTCAAATTATCATATCCAGGGAATAACTTATAAGATTCCTCAACACCAGTTGAATCTGGTTTAATTAATCTATATAAAACTCTGAAGTCAGATGTTGCACTTCTATAAGCACCAATCAATACTTTTAAACCAGTTGATGGATTTGCAAGATTAACTACTTGTGAAATATAACATGCTGCATGTGGATCACCTGTAATTTGATTGGATCTACCATCAGTAGAATAATTAGAAACTGGATTATTTAATCTATTCCTTAAGAACCAGAAAGTTCCATTCATATAATCTACAACTGGAGATAGATTGCTATCTCTAGAACTCAATGATGCTATCAAAGTAACTGACTTATTTTTAGGTAAACTACCTAACCTAAGTTGCTCATCAACTTCAGAACAAAGAAGACGAGGTGATTTTAATGGATTTATTTCATTAAATTCTACATCAACATATCCCTGATCAATAAATGATGCTTCAGATCCACCTGCACTGGTTCCAGATACTGATCTTAATTGTGCACTAATAGTAGTGCCTCCACCAGGAGTCAATATATTAAATGAAGGCATAAATGAATCATATTGGAAATTCTTAGAGGCTAAACTATGTCCCCATCCACCGCCAATTCCTTCATCATTAAAGTTAACTTGATCTTTACCAACTCCTCTATTTGGAAGATTTGTTCTTCCAGTTCTTTTTGCCTCTAGAACATAAGAGTCCATAGTTCTATACTTACTTAATCCATCACTATTAGGCATATCATGGAAAGTATTGATTCCAACCAAAGAAACCCCATTAAGTTCATATTTAAAGACCTGATCACCTATTGAATGAGTTGAGGCAGATGAATTACCAAATCCTCTAGTACCCAAACTTAATGTACCATCAGATCCAATACCATCATAGTAAATAATTTCACTACCAACCTTCACATAACCTGTAGCAGTTGATATTCCTTCTGCTGTTGCAAATGTTGTTGTATTACCAGAACCCACAGTAAGTGTGGTTGAAGTAGCAGTTAAATCTGCAGTTAAACTAACTGGAATACTATTAGGTTCGATACTGTTGATATCAACTCTGTTTCCATCAGATTGCATTCCATGATTAAATTGTTGAACTTTAAAGATGTTACCACTATAAAGTTCATCAGTGAGTGTAGAAGATGTTATTATTGTTGTTCCTGCACCAAGTGATGTTGAACCATCAGGTGCATAAACTATTAGTCGCTGACTAAGACCAAATGATTCTCCCTGAACGTCAGTTAAATATAAAGTATCTATTTGGTTATTATTAGTAACAGTGAATCTAGCACCTGTACCTGTTTTAAAGGTACTTAAAGATGAAGTTGTAATTCCAAGCAAATCTCCAGGTCTATATCCCTTACTAGCAACTGTTCCTTCAGCAGATATTGCAGTAATCTCACCAGAAGCATTTGTTGTAACAACACCAATAGCACCTGAACCACTACCAGTTATTGAGAAAAATGTCACACCAGTAAGATCAGATCCAGATTTACTTGCTGGATATCCACTTCCTCCACTTGTTAATGTAACTAAACCAACACTACCACCGATAGATTCAATATAACCATTTGCAGATGCAGGTATGCTAGGTGGAGTAGTTCCAGACCAAGCACTAACTCTCTTACCTGGAGTTAAAGTGGCAAACATTGAAGCACTATTTACTCCTGTGATTCCAACAGTTAATTTTCTTGGAAAAGTTGTTATAGGATTACTTTGCTTCAATTCCATTGTTTGAACCATTTCAGATCCTAATCTTCCATTATAGAAAGTAAGATCTCCAACGGTATCTGTAATGAAAGAACACTTATACAAAGTAAATTTAAGATCTTCAAATTGACTTGGAGACCATATGGTTCCATTTTGGGACTTAAATAAACTTCCACCAAGATATTGTTTAGTAATTATTGCTTGACTTCCTTCACCTAAAGCAAGAGTTTCTATGGTTGGTTCACCCATCCTAGCAATCCACATTTTATATGCAGTGGTTCCCTGTGCCTCAAGAACAATTGCATACTCCTTACCTGTCTCCAAATATATTGGAGAATCAAATTTAACATTAGTAGCTACAGATGCATCTGTTGAAACATCAATATCTGCTGGATCCAAAGTTTTTATTGCATAATCCGCAAGGACTTGATTTGTTGGTGTTCCTAATTCAACATCAACTACCATAACAGTAATCGCTGTTAGTGGTGCTTCAGTTGGTTTTTCTGCAAAATATAAATCTACAGATGATAAGAACGCTCCTGATTCATCAACAGTAAATGATTGTGCTAATGGATCTGTATATACTGGTTCTGGTCTTGGACGTTCCCTAATAGTGGTTATAGTCGTTGTATAAGTGTCTACAATACCAGCAGTAGTATATGATGCTTGACCACGAGTTATTCCTGCAGAAGTATCTTCATCTCCAGGTAAAGGATTAGCATTTGTATCAGAAGAAGTTAATCTAAAGGTTTTAATACCATTCTCAAATCTTAATGGAGGTGCTGGAATGTCTAGCGGATTTCTAATAAAGAATGATCCTAATACATTTCCAAGACTGTCGGCAATCAATCGAACTGTGTCAATTGTAGCTTCAGCATTAGATGTTTGACCTACTAATTTTAAACCCGAAGCAACTCTTCCATAAAAATCTCCTTCAGCATCTTTAGCTAATGAATTAGTATCAACATTCAAAAGAGTAGAAGATTCTGTATATGATGCTGATATAGTAGTTGGATTATCTTTAGTGTAAGGATTTAATGTATAAAACTTTTCTGGTGCATTATATCCACCTGTTCTATGATTTGATTGTGCGACTCTGAATGATATTAAACGAGTACCATCAGCTTCTTCACCATGAACAGTTTCTCCAACTTGAAATGATCCAGAAGTCATTGTTATTTCAAGTAATTTTGGAATTATATCAATTCCTTTCCTTCCATCAAAGAATGCAGTATACTCTGTATAAGGTTTTAATCCGAACGTATTAAATGCAACATTTCGGGATCTAACATGCGTATCTGCTCTACTACCAGTTTTTATAGTGTTTGTAACTACTCCTGCTTCATCACCAAGTGTAGTTACATGTACATCTGGTGCATCTTCATCTCTAGTCCATTGATCTGAAGATGGATTTAATCTAATTGTACCTCTAAAAATTACAACTTCAAATGGATTAACGTTTTCAATCCTACTTGCTTGAGTATTTTCAATCCAACTAACTTCATCATATTTTAATGTAAGTAGATCACCAGTTTTTACAATATTTGGATCTAATAATGCTGGATTGGTACCCTCAACATCAGTAGTGCTATAATTTAATGCTACATCTAAACCTAATTCTGGTGAACTAGTAGCCTTATTCAAAGGAACAATCAATTCATTATTTGTAGTATTAATCGAAACTCTATTATCTAAATTATTACGATCCATTCTAAGAGTATCTTTGAAATCATCTACAAAGAATCCAGATTTAAATCTATCACCAGTACCATCTCTAACCTGTAAACTCTTAGTATCAAGTTCAAGCATAGTTAAACTCGTAACAATCTCTAGAGTAGTTACTCTCCTATCAATTTTTCCAATATCTCTCATCGTATATCTCTTATTATCGATAAGAGATACTTTCGCATCTTCTGGATGATACAAGTATGCAGGAAGATCAATTGTTGCAATATGCATTGCATCATCAATTAATAATGGTTCCTTAGGTGTTGTAGAAGATACACCTTTTATTAATGAAAATTCTCCATCATTTTCTGGTCCAGGAGTAAGAATCAATTTATCAATCCTTGGTAAATAGAAACTATATCCTAAATTAGAATCACCTTCAGGTGATACAACTAACGTAGGTGATGCACCAGATCCGCTAAAACTTCTACTTGTCCAAGCAAATGGTGATTTATCTACAGCACTAAATGCCGCTACTCTAGGTCTAAAATCAAGAGTATCTGTTGCCCTTATTCCATCACCTAAAACTGGAATATCATTGGTATATCTTGCTTTGTCATAAGAATTTACAGTAAATACATCTCCAGTATCATTAGAAGGAACAGTATAATGATTATAGATTACTAATAATTCCTTAGATGGTGCAGGAAGACTTCTCTTTCTAACTATTCTAGAATAATCATAGAATTGTTCTCTTTGACCTTTATCTAATTCATACCTCTCTGTTATATCTTGATAATTACCTAATGTTTTACCCTGTAAAGTAGTAACAATATTTGACTCATCAAAAGTAATAATTTCACCAATAATAAATTTATTAGTATTAAGATAGACAACAGAAATGGTAGTTGCTGAATCTCTAGATACAATTTGAGCAACTGCACTACTTTCACTACCTGTAACCCTTTCTCCAACTATTGAATTTACATCCAATCCTAATCCACTAATAAATGACATTTTATCTAAAGTTGGACTAGAAGTATCTTTAGACTCATATACAGCAACAACATTTGCTACATCACAAACATTTAAAGAAATTTCTTTATCCTGTACTCTTAATCCATAAAAATTACTTGTTGTCAATCCACTTACAGAAGTATCAGCAAAATTAGTGGTCTTATCTATACTAATTTGTGCACTTCTATTATATTCTTTATTTTTTTCTATTATTACTTGTTTTTCTATAGTAACATTAACAGTAGCTGCTTTGTTGTCTAATCCTGTAAAATTAACCCTAGTTCCACCAACTGCTAAATCAAATTGATCAGCAGTTAAATCTGCCATTGTACCATCATTATAACTAATGGAATATTTTTGAGTATCAAAACTACTAAAGAATGAACTTGTTATCCCCGTTAAATCAGATACGTTTATTGCTAAGGCACCACTTGATGGAGTCTTATTTGCTATTTGTTGAGAAACTAGTAAAGTAGAAGATGCTAAATTTACATCAGAAACATTGGAATCTGGTAATGGAGTATAAAGTCCAGCATCATTACTTATTCCACCACTTACTATTTGAGGTACAACAAGAGTTATAGCAGAAGTTGAAGTAACTCCAACAAATCCAGTTGTAACTCCAGTTACTTCATTAAGACCAGAAACAGTTAGAGTCTTTAAATCTGCGGAAATTGAAGCAACTCTATTAAGGGTTGCTAATGTTTCACCAGGAAGTCTATACTTAACTACTGCACCTACTTTAACTTCACCAAAAGTATTTCCTGGTGAAGTTATAGTACCAGCATTACCAGTAGAATCACCAGTTATATAAAAAGTAGAACTTGGATCAATTCCAGGAACATCAGTTTCTCTTAATACAGTATCAGCAGCAAAGTCTGCAGCAATACCTGTAAACTCCGAAGAATTTTGATATACAGATTTTATATCATTTGTACCATATTGATTTACACTCGAAATTGATCTTACATGCCTATTAGACTCATTGATTAAAATTTGCTCACCAGCAATAAATGTTCCTGATGTCTGAGATAATAAAATCTCTGATTGCATATTATTCACTGTAGTTGGATTACTACAAACATATCCAGTAGCATCACTACTTACACCCCTAATATATGAACTATAAGGACATTGTGATGAATCTACAGTTGCATTAAGTGTTAATTTGGTATATGTTTGAATATCATAAAGATATAAATCCCATTCACTACCACCATTTACATAAGGAGTATTTCTTAATCCAAATGAATATACCCTTGCTGTACCAATTCCAGCTCCAGATGCTGATGTTGGGTTTGCTACATGATTTTTTCTCTCATCTTGTAATGTGACAATATTAGTGTCATTATTAATTCCAACAAATGGAGTTCCACTTACATTATTAACTCTGATTAAAGACCCCATTTCAAAGGGAACTTTAGCAACATTTATAGTTTCAGTATCTCTTGGTTTATCAAAATCTACAATAGTAGTTCCTGGTCTAACAACACGAAATCCTTTAACGTATGCAGTTCCAGGATCAACCTCAACGCATCCTAAATTATCGGTTGGTGTATTTCCTTGTTCTGTAGTTTGACCCTTTGTAAAGATGCCTCCATTACCAATCTGATCATCTAATGAATTTGAAATATGAACATTAAAATTACCTAAAGAATAATTACCAGATTCTTCATAAGTTCTTGCTGCAAAATACTTAGCAATTTCATTATAAACGGAAAAATCTTGTAGTTTTTTAAGTTCACCTTCTCTTAATTTAATAATCTCAACAAAACTAGTATCATTAAAATCTGTAAGAGATTTTTTTGCTAACGTAGTAGTAATTTTTAACCTATCTGCACCTGGAGCAGCGTAATTAGAAAATCCTCTAGCATTATCATATAATTGAGGATCATCTTTTGCTGTAATAATAGATTCTAAAATATTTAAACCAACTCTATAACTTGGTATATTATCATATGGATCTAATATTAAAGTATCTTCAGAAACATCTACAAAAGTTCCTCTAATAAAATAAACACCTGCTCCAATATGCACTGCACTACCAACTGCTGTAGCATCAGATTCTATTAAATTAGCTAAACTATCTCCAGTGGATATAGTTGTATTACCATAAACAATATCTTCTTCCGCAATTAATGGTTCACCACTACTTAAACCTACATCTAAGTTATTATTATCTGCACTCAAATATTTAACAAAAATAGTTAAATGTGTAATATCATCCGAATCTGGTAACCTAAAGTCATTAACTTGAAGTTCTACACCAGAATTTTGACCTTTTAATTTTTTACCCTTTAAGTTTTCGACATATAAAGAAACTGGAAGTCCAAGATGTTCTGATTCTAATTTAACAGCATAATACTTATCATCATATGTTACTTGACCTGGGATCACCATAGATCCCTCTTTAAACACATGACTACCAAAAGAATCAATTTGATTCTGTAGTATTGATTGAAGTGTTGTTAACTCCCTTGCTTGGACAGGTCTTCCTGGTCTAAATAAAACCTTATAAAAATTATCTGCCGTATCAAAATCATCATAATAAGGACTTATATCTAAGTTAGTTTTCTGTAATGACATGTTTTAAAATTCCAGGATAACCTTAATGTCTTCTTTTTGTCTTGCATCTCTACTGATTAATGGTCTATTATCCAGATAGATTATATCACCTGACTCATTATTTATCTCAGAACTAGCAATCCCATCTGTAAACTCAGTACCAAGTTCAATAATTTTATTTCCAGTAGGATTTGTAGTTATACCAGAGAATGAAGTATTAACTCCAACTGTATAACCACTACCACCAGATTGTGCAATACTTTGACCAGTTGCTTGGAATGGATAAATTGTACCTGAGGAATCACCAAGTTCAGTAATGTCTCCTCTATCTTGCTGATTTCCAGTTGTCTGATTAAAATATAATGACCTATCTTGACTGTACTTTAATACAGCAATTTTTGGATCATCTGATAAAATATCAAATGAGGTAACATATCCTCTTGCAGCACCTACTATTACATCACCAACTACAACATTCTGAGTTATAATATCACCTACAGCAGGTGTTCCAGTCCAATCATTGAGATATAATGAAGATACTGAAGAGTATTGATTATCAGTAAAGACCTGAGTAGATCCTATGGATGTTGGATTCTTTAGAATTCCAATTTGTGCAAATTTAGCGTCTACTGGAAAATCTTTTGTCGAATCATCAAATCTAGCATAAATTAAAATTCTATCTGCTCCCAACTCTTTATAAAGGTCATATCCATGTCCTTTTGATGGGGGTATGATTGGAATCAATGTAGCAGGAGTATTACCAGATCTTGCAGCAGATGAAATACTACTTAAATCAACCATTCCATAAGTATATCCTTTACCACCTACAGAAACTTGTGTTTTAGTTATTTTAGTATTGACAACATCAACAACAACTTTAGCACCAGATCCATCACCAACTATGTTAAATTCTTGACCAGTACTACCTTGATAAGCATTTCCTTGATCGGCAATATATACATCTTTAATTTGGTTATTATTTAAGTCAGAATTACCATTATCCCTAACTGCTGTTATTTGAGCATCTGTAGAAGATGACCAATCATTAGGAAGAGGTACAAACTCAGTTGCATCAAACTTAATAATATCACTTGGAGCAACCGTAAATAGATATTTCCAAATATAACCATCATCAGTATCACCAGCAGCTCTAGATGGTTCTAACCCAGTAAATAAAGGTTCGTTTTGAGAACGATTTCCTGTGGTATTAATTCCAGAAGCTCCATTATTAATGCAAATATTAACATTATAATCTTTATTAATTACATAATAATTAGCATCATATAATCTAGAAGAATCTGTTATAGGAGACTGATTAGTAGCACTATAGTCTTGGCGATACATCTCATACCTAGTACCCGAAGCCCAAGTTATTTTTCTAACAACTCTTCGAATATTATCTGTAGTAATCTTTTTACCAAAGATCATAGTATCTTTGGAGTGATTCAAATAATTAAAATCGTCAGTTGGATTCGGAGGACTGCTATTCCAAGTACTATCGTTTGTTGCCCTACCATAGGCATTAGCAACGCCTGGATTTGATAATCCTACAAACACATAATAAGAGTTTGAGGTGTCACTAACATTCCCCAAAAAGTTACTAGCATTATTGATTCTAAACTGATCTGTTACAATTGCCGCCATTTTCTATAGCTTTTTTTCTTTATTTATACTAATCTAGGATGGTTTATTTAGTGCTCCTGTATCCCTAAGGCCAGAATTTCTTCTTTGTACCCTTGGGAAGGTTGTTAAACCACTATTAACAGTTTTTCCTGTTACCCCAATAGATATAGGATTGGAACTTCTACTAAAGCCCGATAACCTACCCCAAGAGTATTTACCAGATCCTACACCAGTTGTTCCGATTCCAACAGAATCTGTGCTGAATAATGTTGCATTAGAATCAACATCAGCAATAAAGTCTGCCTTAGTACCTGTTCTATTAATAGCACGAACCTGATATACATTATTTAAATAAGTAGTACCTATTCCCACTACAGCAGCATTGCCGCCAGGTGCAGTTCCATCTATGGAGGTAACTCCTGATCCAATCGCAGTATCATAAACATAAATTGGATAACCATTAATTAATGTAGTCCAATCTCCACTAGTCTTCTCACAGAAGAATCTAATTGCTTTAGTTCCTTGACCACCACTTCCAAAAGTAGTTCCTATTCCAGTAATTATACCAGAGAAACCTTGAATAGCAGCAGGAGCAATACCTGTAACAATTTCTTTAGGAATTATGGGAAGTTTTATAATAACTTCTGGTTCTGCAGGAACGGTATATCCCAATCCTGCATTTGTAATTTCAGTTGTAGTAACAACTCCAGCATAAATTGATGCTATTCCTGTTGCAACAATTCCAGGTGGTGATGGAACTGTGTTAGTAGGTATTGTAGCTACTCTTGGTCCTGCGATTGATAAAGGAACGGTATATGCAATACCACTACTTGAATCATATCCACTTCCACCATCTACAATAGTAAGTGCACTAATAGTACCAGTAGCAGAAACAACAGCAGTAATAGCAGCTCCTGTTAAAGTCTGAGATTCATTAACAATAATTAAATCTGTATCGCCAGTACCTTCATAATCAAATAATTCTGTAGAATCAACAAAACATTCACTGTCGCCAGTTGTTAAATCACTGATTACTCTTGCATTAGGGAATACTAATGGTTCAATAGAAGGTCTTGACTTATAGACAATATTGCCGTTAATCATCTTATCAACTTTTTGCTTAAACCACTTCATTGGTCTAAGATTGGTATCATCAATACCTTTACCAAAATACAAATTAGTTTCAACTGTATCTGAAGTTGTTATTCCAGAAATTGTTCTCATATCTTGATTAGAACTTCCAGTTAGATAATTTTGCTTAAGAACTTGTACTTGATCACCATCCTTAATACTTTCAGTAACATCAGTATAAGTTACGTCTACTCCACTTGTTCCTTTATAGAAGAAGATTGATACAACATCTCCTGCATCAGGTGCTTCAGTAAAGGCAAACGTTGTTCCTCCATTAAAGGTATAAGCATCACCTGGATTTTGTAATACTCCATTAATAAAGATTAAGAGTAATGATTGAATATCTAAATCTGTAGTGTCATCTTTCTGGAAGGATACTAATTCTCCAGCATAATTTAATGGGAATCTTGTTCTTTTTCCATCTTGAAGATTTGCAATAGAATCAATATAATCAAATTCACCAACATTCCAAGAAGCAAATCTATCTGTAAATATTTGATCTACAGTAAATTCTAAAGGAGTCAATAATGAGGAGAAGTATCTATCTGTTACTATTCCAAGAGGAGTAAATACATCTCCTTCTCTATAACCAAATCCTTCCTGAGTAATATCGAAAGATTTAACTTCATATGAAATTGATCCAATTCCAGTTGTAGAACTAGCACCAATATTAACAGTCATTCTAAGTGCATTACCAGTCTCTGTTGTTTCTCCTAATCCTATTCTTGATAATCCAAGTACATTAAGATTTTCATATGCTGGAGATGGAGTTATAAGTCTTGGGTTAACATATCCTTTACCACCATCACTAATGGAGAAATTTAATGCTCCACCACTACCTGCAGGAGATTTACCAACATTTAAAGTAAACGAAGTTGTAGTACCAACAGATTCAACACCTAATGTTGCATTATATGCAGGATCAGATCCAGGATTCTCTTTATTTGGTCTAGGATATGAATGTAAACTAACATTACTGTCCTGAGTACATGTAAATGTAAATGCACTTGTACCAATTCCAACAGTACTATTTGCTTTCAATATACCACTAGTAGTTCCAGATACAAATGTATGATCTGTTGTATTAGTTGAAGGTACTGAATCTAAAACTTGAATCGAGAATTGAGTAGATGTCTTCTTAGTAATTTGTACCCACTTATTGAAAATTGGATCTGTTGATCTAGGATATGGGTGAGTGCTACTATTATTATCTTGTGCACATTTAAAGACTATAGATTTCTCGGCGATCTTAACATAATCACCAGTATTATATCCATGAGCACCATTAGTTGTAATAGTTAAAATACCAACTGTTCCGTTATATACAGCATTTGTAGCTGTTTGGAGACCTGGTCCACTAAGTCCATGTGGAGCATCTACAGTAACTGTCATGATACCACTTACTGGATCATACGCATTACCTAATCCACCTATTGAATATGGACTATAGTATGTTGTATCATTCATCAAAAGAGAACTTGATACACCACTTACATAAGTGTGAATATTTCCTTGTACAATAGTTCCAGTTATAACTGCACCAGTACCACCGCCACCAGCAGATCCTACACCAACAGTAATGGAATTTGCATCTGCTAATAGAATAGGTAACCAAGCACCATTGGCTTCGTCAGTTGTACGAGGATAATATTGTGTACTTTGATAATAATCACTAGAACATTTAAATCCTATAGAACCTGTTGCAATACCTACAGTATTTGCGGATCTATTAATACCATTAGTAATACCACTTACAAAAGCATGAGTAGTTTGATTAGTCGATGGAATTGAATCAAGAACAGTAATTTCAAAAGTATCTCCACCAGCTACATTAGAAATAGGAACCCATTTGCCGTTCAAGTAATCTGTAGGTCTTGGATATACATGATTACTAGCATTACTATCCTCAGCACATGTAAAGGTTAATGCATTAGTTGCAATATTAACTAATTGCCCATTAGCAAGTGCTGGACTTGGTGATGCACTTAATTTAACTGTTAATATACCTACAGTTCCATTATAGAAGGTTCCTGTAGTCGCTGTATAGGTATCCGAAGTTAATAGACTATGACTTTCCTTGGTAAGAGTTAATCTACCGCTAGAAGACTCAAATGAGGCATCTGTAGGTGTGAATGTAGAATATGCACCAATACCATTTGGATTAACAGTAATTGAATTAACACCAGCACTTACAAATCTATGAATATATGCTACATCTGTTACTCCGATAGAAACAGTGGTGCCAGTATATCCAGATCCATGGAAATCAGTACTACCAATTCCAACTGAAGTAATCGTTCCTGTAGAGTTAGTAACTGCAGTTACGGATGCTCCAACTAGAGGTGCAATACCTAAACCACCACTAGATCCAATTGATATAATTTGTCCAGCTCTTGGTAATTGATTCTGATTTATTGTGTCGTTACGAATAATAAGATTACCATTAGTTGAAGTAATTCCACTGAATACGTAACTAGTAACACCAACAGTAGAAACTCCAGCAAGAGAATTATAAACAAAGTCATAATTATTAAGTGGATTCTCTGCGGTAGTTGGTCTCTGGAATATTCCGTTAATTATTACAAAACTACTTCCTGTAGCAATTCCAACTGCAGTTGTAATACCACTGGTATTAGCACCTCCAACAAGGGTTGTAAATGTTTGTGCAATTCCAGTAAATCCATGAGATATATCATCATATACTGCATTAGTAGAATAATCTTGTCTTAAGTAGACTCTTCCACTGAAACTTGATCTACCAGCATCACGATTTGATAAATTCTTCTCTGTTATATTTGTACCTCTTGGTGCTTCACTAAAGTAGATTCTATCTTTAACAATGTTATATCCACCTTTATACAATCTTACAGTACTACCATCACTATGAGTTGATGCAGCAGATCCAATAAATCCTCTATCAACTTCAACAATATCAAGTGTTCCTGTTGCAGATATAGGTCCAACATTTGTCGTTCCCAATCCAACATTATTCACCTTAACATATTCATCATCTATTTTTAAAATATCATTTAATAATATAGAAGAAATACCAGCAAGAGTGATAACAGAAGTAGATATTGATACTTGTCCACCTACATTACCTGAAAGGGTTGTAGTGGTAGGAGTATATGCTATTGGTGCTTGTATTATATTGTCTAATGTAATTAAAGCTTTTTCATTCTTCTTATGCATTTCAAGGTGGTGATAATTACCAGTACCAACACCAATAAATGTTACTGCTGCTCCACCTTTAGTGAGAGATAATTGGAAACTATCTGAATTTACATCAGATGATACTACATAAACTTGAGATGGTAATGGATTTCCATCAGACATCAATAAAGCTCCAGTTCCAATTCCTTGAACTGATGATCCTGGAGTGTAAACTAATCTCTCATCCCTATTAAAGAAATTATTAAGAAGAGTGAATGTTCCTGTAGAAGCAGTTAAATTATCAGTATCTGCTGGATCAAAATATCTTCCAAAAATTGGTTTACTTTCATGATTTAATACAAAATTAGTATTATCAGATCTGCTTAAATTTAAAGCATTATATTGAAGAAGTGATAAAGAATCTATAGATGGACCATACTGATGATCTGGTGCTACATTAATTAAATCTAATCCAGAATTAATAACTTCACTATAAACTTGAATTTGGCAAGAAGTACCAACAAATTTAGCATCTGGAACAAAGACTAATTCAAAATCAGTTCCTTTTAACTGTGAATAGAAAGTTCCTATACCAGACCATGATTCATCATGTTGTTCTGCACCAATTGATACATATGGATACTCTAGAACAAAAGCATCCTCACCATTATGTGACATTAATACTTGACGAATAGCACTAGTAGATCCAATTCCTATTCTTACTAGATTACTAGCACTAGATACATCTTCTGCAGTAAATTCAAGGATTGTAGAAATACCAGCAGATGCTGTTATATTCTTATAAGAAGATTGTATTCTTCCAGATTCTTCAGATCCATCTGGTTGAGCAGTTGTCTTAAATCTATATGTTCCTATACCTGCTGTAGTAGTTCCTATTCCTACAATCTTAGATTTAACAGAAACTGCATCAGTAGTACTATCATTTTCATATTTTAAAGATAAAATACCACCATCAATACCTGATGTAAATGTTCCTATAGCATCACTTGTATTAGTATCAAAATCATAACGTGAAATAAAGGAATTAGATCCATCATGAGTTACATAAAGTTCAACAATTTTACTCTTACCTGCAAAAGTATTATGCAATTCAACTGAAGCAAAATAAGCATCTACATTACCAATATTTCCTGATGCTAAAGTAGTTGTAGTAGGTCCTACTGCAGTTCCTTTAGCAACACTTTCACTAAATCCTGTTATATCAACAAAACCGATAGTAGTAGTTCCTATTCCAGTTCCTGTAATATTATTTTGGAAGATCTTTATATCAAGATCAGTATTATAAACATCGGATGGTGTGAATTTTAATGAATAGATATCGTTGTAATCAACATCTCCAACAATATCTACAAGATCACTACCCAAGAATGCATTAGTAGCACCAAATCCAACAAAAGATCCTTTTTGAATAGTATAAACATTCTTCGTTGAGAAATCTGCTAAAGTAAGTATTTCTGAAACTTGAATATTGTCATTTGCTGGATTCTTTGCTTGTATTAAGAATCTAGTATATGAGTTTGTTAATTCAATCTTACCATCTGTTTTTGCATTGTTACTTGCATTAGAGAAGAGTGTATTGATATTATCAATTCCTAAAACTCTATTAGTGCTACACTTAAAGTAATTTACAAGTTCCTTTGTATCAAATCTAATAAATTTTGATCTCCTAGGATTAGTAAGAATATCAACATCCGTAACTCTATCAAAAGCATTAATAACATCAACTCTATTATTAGATTGTAAATCACGAGTTATTGTTGTAACATCTGCAGCAGTTCCTAAACCCGATTTAGTTGTAGAACTAATTCCAGTGTCTGCAAAATTCTTTAATCCAGTAGTATGAAGTAACCGATTTACTGGACTTACTAACTTTTGATATTCAATTGGACTTTGAATAGTATATGATAATGTTTGATAATAATCATTATCAGGAATAACTTGATAGTCTTCATCCAATTTTCCAGTATTAGTAAACCATCCTTTAGTCTTCTCAGATGAATAATCTACTTTAAATTCACCTGTATTATTATATAAAGTATTAATGGTAGCTAAAGTTCCAGTATAAGTTCCTTTAATCTTATCATTTAATTTAAGATCAAATTTACCACTTAATTTAATATAATCATTAGCAATCTTATCTAATTTAAGTCCAACATGTTGGAATACGTTATCAACCTTAACTAAGATCTCCTCACCTTCAGAGAAAGTTGATGCTACTTCAGTTGTTTCAAATCTAGGATATTTGTTATAGTTTATGATAGAGGCAAAACTCTGAGATGTTTTGGCAAGACCTGGATTATTTGCTATATCAAGTATATTAAATTCTAATTGATAAGGATTTTGAGTTAATGCAGATGGTTTAGTAGTATAATTGTTAGTTACTGTAAAGAACTTATATCCATTATCTGCAGAGTTAAAAGTATTTCCATATTCATTCTCAACACCTTCAACAAAAATCTTATCTCCTACTGAGAATGGATCTGTTGTAAATCCTAAAACTGGAGTACCTAAAGTAACTGTTACAATTCCACTCTGAGTATTTGAAACTATTGTATTACCAATTGCTAGAGTAGTAATTGATACTCCATTTGTATTATCAACTGTAAATAATTCAGGATTATCTAATCCTTTAGGTGAAGATACAATTATAACATCTTCAATAGATTGTGTATTTACATCCACAATTGGTTGTAAAAATCCAGTATCATTAACCTCTCTAGTAGCACTATCAACTACAACTATTCTAGGATCAGTAATATAACCCTTACCACCATCAATAATTGATACTTTAGTAATAGAACCAAAATCTCTTAAAGAAATTACTGGAGATAATTTTGCTATAGGTAATAATGTTTTATCTGAAGAATATTCAAATCCAATATTTAAAATATCAACATCTTTAATCTTATTTGTAGATGTAGATCTAGGTAATATTTGAGCATTAGATCCAACACTAGAAGCAATACTTACAAATCTTGGCATCTTTTTATAACCCACTCCACCAAAGGTTATATCTAAATCGTTTATTGGACCTCTTGCTGTGCTTGATTTTGTAGAATACTTTAAGGTATCACTATCTGCAGAATTATAAGCAAGAGACTCTGGTTTTTTATCTAATAAAATACTGAATGTAGTGGTTCCAATTCCTGCAACTGAATACTCACCTTCATATTCACTATTAACATAAGTAATCTTATTTGCATTTTTAACATCAACATCAGATGTGCTTATAAATCCAGATTTTTCTATATTGTAGAATAAATTCTGAGGATTGTTTTCATGGTAATTTAAAGTAACAGTTGCTGCTGATAATGTTCCAAGTCCTACTGTCCCAATTTCAGAAACAGAAATTAAACTTGTAGTTCCTGTAGATACAAATTCATTATCAAACTTATGATCATAATAGAAATTAAGTTCATAACCAAATAATGATGTATCACTAACATCAAAAACTATATCATTATTTCTTATAATAGGAAGACTAGGATTTATTAAAGATAATTCCTGAGAAGTACCACCAGCAGAAACTAAACTTATAACTTGTGGTGGATAATTTATAGCATCATAACGAGTATTTGTTAATTGAATATTATTATCATCTATTCTATAAACAAAGTAAGAACTAGTAGTAGATAATCCACCAATAGATTCAGTGGCAGTGACAATTCCAATACCAGTGTTATAAAAGACTTTATCTCCAGTTTTAAATTGGTGAGATGCAATAGTTATAGTATCAGTAAGAACATTAACACCAACACTACCAAAAGTTAATGGATTAATTAATAATTTTTCTTTTGGTATATTATACTTTAATTTAATTCCTGTTGAGGTTCCAATACCTACAGATCTATCAGATTTAAGTGTTAAATTAATAATATCTTTGTCTACTAAATTATGAGACGTTGAAACAGAAACTAATGCTGATATTGTCTCAACCGTTCCAGTTACTTGAGTGAAATTAGATTCTAATTTATATTCAAAATTATCAGTACTACCTGCTAATGCTGAAGGGAAGAATAATCCTTTAAATGTATCAGATGAAGATGTATTACCAACTGAAGTTTGATTTCTCTCAGTTACTAAACCAATAAAATCATCAGACTTATTAATAACATAAAGAGTTTGAGAAAAACCAGATTCTGGAATACTAAATGCTGATGAAACTAATCCATCTGATGATACTCCAATATTACCACCACCTGATGGTTTTGTAAAAGTTACCTGTTGACCTGTCTTAAATGGATGATTAGGTAAATAAACAGATTGAGTAGGAACAGAAACAGAACTTGCAGTATCTCCAACAGAAACATATACAGCAGTTCCAACACCAGCAAGAGTACCTAATCCAATAGATTGTTTTGGATTAAAGTAAACAATATTATCCAATTCAGATTCAAAGTAATCTGATTCTACTGTTAATGTAGCAAACCTTGGTAATAATTTAACTTCTGTAGATCTGGTATGTGCAGAACCAACAACCCCTCTTCTAACTCTTAAAATATTTCTATCTTCAAACTTATTAATAACTGATAATGTTTCTGTACCAATACCAATACTACTACCAACAGAAATTAAAGGTGCTCTACCCACATAGATGTCAGTTATAATACCTGCTGTTGAATTTGCAGCAACTTGTTTATATAAAAGTGTACTTTCAGTTGTAAGTCCTATTCTTTGAGTTCCTGTAAGAGATTTAATGCTTGTAGATAATCCAGAAACTTCAATATTATTCCCAATCTCTAATTCATGTGGTTCTGTAAAATATGCTAATATTTTATTAGATTTTTCCCAAATAAAACTAACATTAGTAAATGCAGTGTAACTTGTTTCAATGGTGTTTATAGTAGGTCCATCTACAGATTCAATAACAGCAGACAATCCGTTTCCATTAGTTCCCTCATCATTAAATGATACTGCAGAACCAACCTTATAACCATCTCCAGCTTTTATAATTTCAAGAGATTCTACATCACCTTGAGTAATTGCATTTGTAATTGCAGTTTGTGTAATAATATCATCTGATTCTATAAAATAAGTCTTAGCAAATTTATCAGAAGCTTTATATGGGAAGGTATTTCTAACTAAATCTGAATTATTAAAATCAAATGATTGAGTTATTGTATCTTCTGGGTCTAAAACTACTGGAATTGATCTATAAGTATTTCCAACAAAATATGGGAATTTTGGTTCTAATTGCCCACTTGTTCCAGTTGATACCCCTGCAAAATATGCATAGACTCCATTAGGATATTCTGGTGTTTTACAATATCTTCCATTATGTTCATCCAAGTCCCCATTTGCATCATATGAATAATCATCAGCAAAGAACCCTGCAGGGAAAATTGATAAATCAGGACGGTTATGAATATTTGATGAATTTAAACTATAACCACCAGTTAAAATTCCAACAGTCGAACTATCGAAAGGACTGATGTATCCATATGGACCATATATTGGATTACCATCATAAGCCCATCCAATAATAGGAGAGTGTGTACCAGTGAAATCATCAAAACCATCCTTGCTACCGATAGCAGAAGAATAACCCACTGTAGCGTATCTCAGACCATACTCAGAGTTCGTTAGTATTTCATTACTGTATTTTGCTTTATATGGACTTTCTGTTTGTATGTTATTTACAGATAACTGCCTTAGATCCAAATTAAATAAAGCATTCTTTCCTGCTGGACTAACTTTAATAAAAGTATTATCTTCATTATATAATGCTCCACCTTTAACTATTATAACTTTAACAATTCTTAGATAATAATCAGAACCTACGTTTCTATCAATGACTGCTCTTAATTCTGCACCAGTACCATCACCTTCAACTATCAAATCAGGTGTAGAATAATATTCAGCACCACCATCATCAATATTAACAGAAATAATCTTTCCATTGTTAATAACAGGTATTAATGCTGGAAGTATATTCTTACCAGTTCTACTGGTTCCATTTTTTAAAGTTATTTGTGGTTTATTTTCATAATTGATAACGTTATCAGAACCATATGATGTTCCTGGTTCATATAGGAAGGTATCAATTACTGATCCACGGATATATGGAGTCAATACAACTCTTTCAGTTGTTATGCCAGTAGAATAAGTTACATCTGCAGTAACTGTAATATCTGGATAATTAAATGACTGGAAACCACTTCCTGCTGTTGTAAACTTAGTATAATTATTCTTTATGTAATTGGTTGTTATTGTTCCACCAACTCCAGCATTTGCAACTCTAAAAGAATCATTATCTAATTTAATTACTTTATACTGAACAGAAGTTGATAGTCCTGTTATGTTAGTAGTTGCTCCTCCTGAATAAACTATTAACTCACCTTCAGCAAATCCATGGTTATCATAACTGATAACTGAATTAAAAGTAGAAACTCCAACAGGTTTAACATAAATTTTTCTATTTACATACGGATCTCCTGCTTCCACTACAGAAATAGAATCTAAAGTATTTTTAGCATTTCTAAGTCTGAATTTGTGAATTCCACTTTTTGCTATAGCAGTAAATCCTATAGTATTAATTCCAGCATTATAATCATTCTCATCCTTATAAAGATAAACACTACTTATTCCTAAAACTTGTGGATAATACGTAGCACCATCTTCTAATGTTTCATAATCTGCTGAATTACTACCGCCAAATGTACCAATACCCAGTGCAGGGAAACCATTTCTATTATAAATTAATGCTTGACCACTCTTTAAATTATGATCATTTGAAAATCTAAGTGTTTCATTAACGGAATCAACATCTCCACCAAAATTAACAAGTCTACCATCAAATTCTAACTCTCTATTTCTTCTTTTAATTACTGGTCTTACAACACTGTTACCACTATTACCACCAGTAATTTTAATTGAAAGAACATCTTCAATATCAAAATTTTGCGGATCAACTTTTATTTCTTTAAGATGACCTGATATAACTGGTTGTACTAAAGCATCTGTTCCAGAACTTGTATCAACTTCTAAAGCAGGTAAATTAATTACGTCATAATTTTCACCTTTTGATAAAACTGAAAAATTATCTACTGGACCATAAAAAATAGTATCTGTTGATTTATAGTTTTCAATTTCTACACCATTAATTAACATTCCAATAGGACCAGGAAGAGTCTTTACATCTGTTCCTGATTTTAATCTATTATCTAATGGGAATTTTTTAAGTAATTTTTGAGATGCAATAGTTTTATCATACTGACTTAATAAGGTAAACTTATGATCAGTCCATATAACAGTACCACCACCAGAATATACTGCAGAAACATCCGTAACAGTAAATTCAACATTTGAATTAGCTGCAGTAAATGAAGGTGACAGATATAATTTAATCTTATTATTTCCTTCATTTTTTACATAATACGTTCCTTCTGAAAGACCAGTAATTCCATTTATAGGAGAAACTGGAGGTGTTGCAGTTGGATTAGATACAGTTCCTGGAGTATAACGTATAGCGTCTCCAGTAACAAAAGGAACATCAGAAGCAAAGGATATTGTTGAATACTTAAGGGTAGTTGAATTATAATCTTGAACAGTATCTCCTACTACTGCATTAGTAATACCAATACCACTAATATTTTTTGTAATTTCATAAGATGGTACTCCATTACTTGCAATATACACATAATCATCAGAATGACTGTACGCATTTTGAATATCTGCTGTTATTGAATTATCACCATACTTAAAAGGAACAACAGAGGATGCCTTATTTAAAAGTCTTCTTAAATCATATTCTATATTAGCAACTTTAGTTAATGCTTCATTTAAATTAACAGTATTAGCAGAAACATTTATTCCAGTAATCTTAGCAGTGGTTGCACCAGAATTAAAAGGTTCAACTTGTTGTTGTGCTAATGGATTACTCTGTCTCCTTAATATTTGAACAGTATCTCCTACTTTTAAACTAGACCTATCAATCTTTGTATGTAATGCTAATTCTGATACTGAAGTTGTAGGAGCAACTGCTGTAAGATCAATTTGACTTACAGTTGATGTATTATAAATCCATGAATTGGATAAAATTTCTTTTTGAGTTATACCATCATTTTTAATTAACTCACCAATACTCTTAACAAAGATTGTTTCACCATCTAAAGATAATCTATTATCTTCTCCTGGAATAAATTTAGATAAAACTCCCGTAATTCTTAATTCAATCTTATCTGTTGTTGTATCACCATCCTTATATCCAAAAATAGTTTCATCTGATCTTAAAAGATCTCCATAAGAAAGAGATGTTTCAATTGATTTTACACCAGTTGTAGAGATTCCTAAAAACTGATTAATTGTTTTATCACTATAAACAATATTAGTATTAATACCACATACAAGTGTTCCTGTAGCAGCAAATCCTACTGTAGAATCTACAGTAATAAAAGATGATCCAGCACCTACATCACCTATAACTTGTGTTCTTCCAGGAACTGTAAATGTTCCAGTAACAAACTCTTCATCGTCATAACCAACAAATACATCTAAAGCATAATATTCAGAGGTTGTAACACCTGTTATACCAGTAATAAGTTCAATTTCAGAGATAGATGCACTAGTTTGTAAATCTGTAGATTTAAAAACAGTTTGACCAGTTAAATTTAAAGGATTTCCTGATATTTTTTCAGCAACAATTCTTTCACGTCTAATATAACGTGCAGAAGATGGTTTTATTAAAAATTCTTCAAGATCAATAATTCTTGGATCTTCATTGTATAAAACGTTAAAAAGTATTCTAAAAGATTCTTCAGTACCTTTTGATTCATAAAAAGTTCTTGCTTCTTTAATAAAGTTATTAACATCTAAATTAGATGTAAAATCAACTCCTTCTAATCCAGGAGTTAAAGTAACCTTAAGTTTTTTATAAAATTCTTGTAAAAATTGAGAACTTAAATTAACAACAATAGCATCATCTTTATGAGTAGCAGCAACAGTATCCTCAAAAACTAATTCTTCTGGATTATCTTGAGAACGATATGTGGTTATTCCACTAAATCCACGAATACAACCAGTAAACTCTGTAGATGTTTTACCAGTATATGTAATAATTTCATTACCAATCTTTAAAAGACCATATTGATCAGGATAACCTTTTGTACTATCAACACTAATACTTTCAGCATCAGCAGTTATATCAGTAGAAAGATTAGTTCTTCCAGTTATTACTTCTGGTGTTAGATTATCTAATTTTAAATATTGGTCTAAATTATCAGTAATATCAATAGGACCACCACGATATTCCTGAGAAATATAATATTGCTTTAAAAAATCAGCAGCTTTTGGACTTTCAGCTAAAACAAATTCTGGAAGCTGATTGTCAATTATTTCTTGAACTTGAACTCTTTTTTCAATCCCTGTTGTGATCATATTATGCCCTTATTAGTTCCCCGTTGTTATAACTTGACGTAACCTTAAATCCAACACCAGATATTTGATCGCCAGAAGTAATAGTATCTTTAACCATATTTATCGAACTAGAAGAGATGCTAAATTTGAGATATAAATCTTGAAGACCAATAATATCATTAGACTCTGGAAATGCCTGAACTTCTACAATGTTATTTGGTTTACTAGTAGATGTTATATTAATAGTAGTTAAATTTATTTCACCTTTAACATAGTCAACTGTACCTGCCTCTTCTACAATGGTTATTTTTGAACCATTAGTATCATCTTGCTTAACAATTGATATTATTCCAGTTTTAAAACCAGGATTTGGAACATCTGTAAGATATACAGTATCTGCTACACCTATAATTTTAAATCCAGTGCTTTTAATGTTTAAACCTGCAGGATTTACATTAAATTGATTACCAAAACACAATTCATACTGTGCATATTGATTAACAAGAACATTTAAGTTTCTTCTAATCTTAATTTTTGTAATATTGGAAGTTATAGCGTCATTAATGTTATCAATTACAGTTAAAACTTTACTATACTTAAATCTTCCACCAAATTTGTTAAGATCAATGGAATTTGCGTAAGTTGTAAGACCTTCAACGACGTTTGTTTGTAAAGTACCAACATTTTCGACTTTTGCAGTGTTGTAATAAACGTTTGCATCTGCTTCAACGTATAATACTTTCAAATCTAAGATTTTTTGGTTAATTCCAGTCAAAGAATAATTTTTTAAATCCGAAAGTATGGAATTTTTGTCAAAATCTGATACAAATTCACCATTTTTAGGTTTAATGGTAATAAACACCGTCCCAAATTGAGGAGGATCCACTTCTTCACCTCCAACGACTGATACACTTTCAGTATTTGGATAAATTTGTTGAATTATTGACTCATAATCCCTTGCAGTAACTGCTCTGTACTGTGAAGAGTACAATCTAGGTGCATAATACTTAATAGAATCAAGAGATTCAATATCACCACCGTTACTTGCACCAGAAATTGTCGTTACTGATGGAGTTAAAGACGGAGAAAGATTTCCACCCTCTCCAGTTGTTAAACTACCAGAAAAAACGAACGATTTTGGACCATCCCCTTCTTTACCATCTGTAACAATGTACTGTACAGTGATTTTTGCACCATTTTCTATCTTTTTACCAAAGATACCATCACCAAAAAGTAGTTCATACTTTTCATCTTGTACTTCTTGAATCAAATATATCTCTGAATTCTTATTAATGTTTAAAATATTATCAACTTTCTTATATAAGATACCTTTTCCTACATCATTTTCTCCTTTTACATATACAACGATAGTTGCAGTGTCAATAAAGGAATTATCAAGTATAAATCTTTGATCAAGAGACCCATCTACGGTAAATTCTTTCGATAAGTATGTTCCTTGATAGACTACTAATGGTTGAATACTATTTCCAAACTCAGCATTACTACCTTTAATAGATCTTTCTATATCATCAGGTATAGAAAAACTATATGTGGTGTTTTCCTCTGTCCCAGTGCACACTAGACCTGCTTTTAAGATCGCTGTATCACTTGATGAACTAGTTACTATATCAAATGCAATTGATGCCTGTGCAGCAGTCCTAGAGCGTGGTACATATCCTATGTTTCGTGCTAAAGAAACTACATTTTCTCTTACAGTTGCTGAATCCAAGAAGGATTCATTCACAACCATGTTAGAGTTGTAGGCAGTAATATAGGTATTATATGCTAAAGTATCAATTAAGACTGAAAAATTGGAACCTTCGAAGTCAAATCCAGTAAAATCTGAATTTGCACGAAGATAACTCTTAATTGATGTCTTTATCTGATCAAAATCGAGATTTGTAAATTTAGTAAAAGGCATATTACCTGGTGGCTTCTAATATGAACTGGAATGCTTGAGAAGGGAACTGTTGTCCAATGATATCGAAGTATATATTAACCTCAAATTCGTTCTGATCTGGACGTGGAAAGACCTCTACTACCAAATTATCAACCCTAGGTTCGAAATTTTCAATAGAAGTTTGAATTTGTCTCTCTATAACCGATGCCGTACCAAAATCACAGAAGTCAAAAAGGGTAGATCTTATGTCAGTACCTAGAATTGAATTAAAAAATCTTTCGGTAGGAATAGTTTGAACTAAATTTCTTACTGATTTCTTAATTGCGTTCTCATTTTTAATGACTGTGAGGTCATTTGTGACTGGATGCGGCGAAAAGGATAGACTAATATCTTTAAATGATCTAGATATCCTTGTTTTCATTCATTTTAACAGCAGTTTTCTAAATTTATTTATATCTCTTTTCTAATAATTAATTTAAAACATTAAAAAAGCGTCTCTTTCGAGACGCTGAGGTCATTTTCCTTGCCCTCGGTACCTTTTTCGAGTCGAGTTACGGGAGGTAGCGGAGTATTTTGTGTGTTTTCCATTACCTTGACGAGATTTTTTCGGTCTTGACTCAACGAATACCTCTCCGCTAAGTCCTGTTTTTGCCTTTGCCATTAAAAATTTACTCCTTGATCATTTCATGTCGTATATCAGTCGGGTGAGGAACACCAGTATCGAAAAATTCTTGTGCTAACTCCTCACACTTATCATAAAACTCTTCTTCGGTAAGGTTCTCATGTATTAGAGAGTCCTTACAGAAGATATTGTACTTATATGACTCTTGTTTTTTCATGTCCTACACGAACTCGTGGGTCGCACCAGATCTCGAAACCTGCTTCCTTTGCATCTAAGCAGAAAGAAACGTCCTCACCACACATATCCTGTACTTCACCAGACTCAAAGACTTGCATCTTAGGAGCGAACCAAGGATACTTCATCTCTTCGTGCTCAAAGACTCCATTCTTAATTAGAAGCCATCCGAAACCTGTATAGTCTACTGTGAAAGGTTTGCGGCGTTTGGATATACTTTCGATAGTCTCGTGATTCATCACACCACCATTGCTACGAAAATCATCCTCATCCAACCAATGTGCTACAGAAGTAGTCTTACCATCTTCGGTACAATACCAACCTGCAGAAATATCTTGATCCATCAAAACAATTTGCCAGAACTTCTCAGTATTGAATACAATATCAGAGTCAATCCATAGTTGCCAGTCATACTTAAGTTTACCATCCCATGGTTTCTGGTCTGGTCCTCTTAATACATTCGCACCAAGACACTTACATCTAGCAAAATTAACCATAGATGAGTAATCTTGTGATATCTGAATGCTTGCACCTGACTGTACTAAGTCAAAGCATAGTTGTACAAATGATTTTAAAAATGCATATGAAACTCCTCTACCTGGTAAGCAAAATACAATTGCTTTACCCTTTACCATCTCCTTCGCTTTATCATAATCCCATTCAGGTGCTTTATTAACTGTTGGGGATTTTGCTTTTACTGTAAATCCTTTAGCCATAACGTGTTGTAATTACATGTCAATTATATCAGTTTATATAGCAATTGTCAATCAAATTTTTAATTAGGGTTATCTAGAATCAAATTAGTACTAAGACATATCCTTGGAGTATCCATTTGATGAGGTTCTACAGAATGCTCTATATCAGATGGAAAGATAACTATATCTCCTGCTGTAGCATTTACTACTTTATATGGTTCTATTCCTAATCTATCATATAACTCCCATCTCATATGACCTAATGGATCTCGAATATGTAATAGACCATGATTATCAGTCATATACCATATAACTGCTAGATGAGTCATTGGATGTGTATGTACTACATTATAATCTCCTTTATAATTAACATTCAACCACCAATTCGAAAAATGAAACCTAGGTAAGAATAATAACCTTTCTCTCAGAATATCAGTATATTCAAAAGGTATATCATCTAACCCAGTCTTATCAATACTTTGATACCCTCCTCTATTCGATGCTCCTCTAGAAGGAGTATCTTTTTCATATTCTCTTGACCAATCATACATTCCCTTAGGTAAATCTCCTTCGATTAACCAAAGGGGCGTTTCGAAAATTTTAGTATGATGCATCTGCTAGTATACTATTATCAAACTCAACCTTTTCATAGGTTATTTCATCTTTAAAATAAGATTTATATATTCTACCCCATATAACTTCGAACTCCTCTTCGTTTAAATCTTTAAACAAGCATTTCTCTTGTAAGTATATGTGATAGATTGGTTTAGTCATCTTCTCGGTCTTTAATAATAATTTCGTTTCCATCTAAAGTTAATTCAATTTGCGAATCTTCGTACCACCCATAATCATTAATGACCCATTCTGGTATCTCAACATAATACTTATTAGTAACTGAATCGACTTGTATGGATTCAAAGATTTTTCCAGAATTTTTTTTCATATAAGTGAACCCTGTGTCGAAATTATATATGGGAAAAAAAATTTCAACTATCGTGACATTGAAAGGTCGATCTGGGTCGTTTATAGCTTAAGGGATCCATGCCTTTTTATATACACGACGGGGGACGGCAACCCCCCACCAGGGGGGGACTGCTGCTGTAACGAACGAATGACTATGCGACTGCGGCGAATTTACTATTATTGAAGTTCGCATAACTGAACTGCGAACGATTCACTAATTTGAAATATCCAAACCGTGAGATCATAACGTATCCCTCACCCTGAATCTGTTCAGTGTAGTTAACCCGTGTTTCAAACTCTGCATTATCCCTGCAGTAGTCTAACGCTCTCAACTTAAGTTCACGAACTGCACACCACAACTCAATCAAATTTGAATTACCGTAGTTTCCATCATCGTCA
>Ga0163179_10000470_pt1 | contig 29457 bp, 24 predicted proteins | sample AtlANTMetagenome_FD_109643 | JGI IMG/M metagenome (GOLD analysis project Ga0163179, IMG submission 109643) | Marine eukaryotic phytoplankton communities from the Atlantic Ocean - Atlantic ANT 2 Metagenome | ecosystem: Environmental > Aquatic > Marine > Oceanic | place: North Atlantic Ocean...
GATCCACTGCGACCGCCGTAGCGGCCGCCGACGCGGGTCGGTCCAGCAGGTCCAGCGGTCGCCGGGCCCTCGGCAAGAGGCGCCGCTCGCTCGGCAGCTGGCGCCACCACTTCGACCGCTGCAGCGGGGCCCAACTCCAGGCTATCCCCAGGCTGCGCGCCTGCCCCGACGCTCGGCGACGCCGGCGCGCGGCCCGCCTCTCTGATCAAATTGGTGAGCGGCGCGTCCTGTCTTACGTCCATCTGACTCGCCTGTTGATCGGTCTGAGCGGACGGCGCCAAGGCGTCCATCCATACGACTACGACCAGCACCGCAGCCGCCGACGCCAACGTCCAAGCCAGCGGCCAACCGCGCCAACGTGTCGCAGGAGACGGTGACTCCATCGGCTGCGCCGCGATCGTGGCCATGACCCGGTCAGCCAACGACACCTCGACGGTTGGCTGCTGTAGCGCATCCCGCAGATCAGCTACCGTGGCTTCATATTCTTCGAGCTGTTGGCGCAGCTGCGGACTAACTCGAAGCTCAGCCTCAAAGCGCGCGCGCTCACGCTCGCTCAAGCAGCCGTCGACCCATTCACAAATGCGTTCGTCGAGATCGGGCAACCCGGCGAACGGGTCGACGTCTTGACCATCGCGCTGTTCGTCACGAGTCACGGCCGGAACTCCTCTAGCTTCTGCTGGAGCAGCTGACGTGCTCGGTGGAGGCGAGAACGCACGGTCCCAGGCGCGAGATCTAGCGCCGTCGCGATCTCATCATAAGAGAGAGACTCCATGTCTCGCAGGACGACCACCTCACGATAATCGTCAGGCAGCTCCTGCACGCAACGCCTTACTCGCTGGAGAAACTCTGCGCGGCTGGCATGATCCGACGGGTCACGTTCGTTGCCCTCGGGTGAGATGAAGAGGTCGTCCGAGCCCGACACCGGGGCATCCAAAGAGACCGTCTGCTTGTCGCGCTTCTGCGCACGCCGCCGCCGATATTCGCTGATCGCGACGTTCATCGATATCGTATGCAGCCAGCTCGCGAAGCGGACCCGGCCGTCGAAGCCGGACAACCCTCGGTATACCCGCAAGAAGACCTCTTGGCTGAAGTCTTCTGCCATCGCTCTGTCGCACTTCAACACGGTCGCCATCACTCGCATCACCCGGTCCTGGAACATCTCGACGAGCTCGCGGAACGCCTCAGAGTCGCCCTGCTGCGCTCGCAGCATCACTTCTCGCGCGGGGTCCACGTCGTCGTCATCACTCCCCATAGGCCGGAACGTCGACAACTGAATCGGCTTCGACGAGCTAGCCGGGGCATCAGATGACAGACGCAGACCGCTGCTGTCGGTTCCTCCAGCGTCTGTATTTTTCTGGGGTGCCACGACAGCTGGCACCATAGCCGCCCTGGGCCCCGACGGCGACCACGCGGCGCCTTCCGCGCGGCAGAAGCGCCCCCAGCGCTCCCGAGCCCGGGCGTCGAGCTTGCGGGCCGGGCGATAGGAGCGGACAATCCTAAAGCACCCCCAGAGAGCTCCGCGGAACATGGCTAAGCACGTCTTCACCTTCCCCTGCCCGTGCTGTGACAAGATGATCGAAGTCGACACCCGCTCAGGTAAAGCGCGCGCAGTGCGCGCCGACGAGCGGAAAGGTGGCCAAGACCTGAACGATCTATTCGCGGCGCAGAAGAACGAATCCGAGCGTCTCGACGACCTCTTTAGCACGGCCAAAGACAGCCAGAATCGCCAGGAAGACGAGCTCGAAGAGAAGCTCCGGCGCGCAAAGAAGGAGGCGAAGAAGTCGCCCGACGAAAAGCCGCGCAACCCGTTCGACCTGGACTAGGAGACTGAGACGTCCGCCAGCCAACCCTCGATGCTGGCCGCGCCGCGCTCCGTCACGATCCAACCGGCCACAGACGGCTTGACCAGGCCGCTGCGCTCGGCGCGTCGCAGCGCGCGATCAAGCACCCTCGCGATCCCCGGCAGCCGCGCGGCGAGCTCCGCGCGGTCGGCGCTGGGCGCGCGCGCCAGCTGGCTCAGCACGAGATGAACGTGCAAACGGGACCGCTGCCTCCGGCGGCGCAGCGTCGCGGCGATCAAGCCGCGCTTCGGCGCGCCGAGCAACACCAGCAAGAAGACGCCCCCCGCGAACGCGGCCATCGGGCCTGCCGGTCCGATCCCCAGGGGCAGCGCCACATAAAACCCTCCGACGGCGCTAAGCACGCCTAACAAACCGCTGACGACGAACGTTCGCCCGAGACCGTCACAGAGCAAGTGGGCAGCAGCCGGCGGCGTGATCATCAGAGCCACGACCAAAATTGACCCGGCGGTCTCGAACGTCGTCACCACCGTCACGGATACGAGCCCGAGCCAACAGATATGCAACCTCCCTGGCCGGAGCCCGCAAGCAGCCGCGAGCAACGGATCGAAGACCATGACCTTGAGTTCCTTGAAGAGCAACGCCAGGAACACGAGCAACGCCAACAAGACGCCAGCGACGACGTAGAACGGCCGCGGCCCGAGGTCTACCCCGCCTACGTTCCAACGGTTGACCGCAGCGAGGGCGAGGTCACCGTCGATGATGCAATCGGCGTGGAAGTGCGTGCTGCCGAGCTTAGAGCTCGCCGCCAGGACGCCGATGCTGAAGAGGGCCGGGAACACGACGCCTAGCGAGGCGTCGTCCCTCACTAAACGCGTCCGCTCAAGCGCGTGCACGAGCATGACCATGATCAGCCCCGCGACGCCGGCAGCAATCAGAAGCAGCGGAGAGGACCGGTCTCGCGTCCAGAGGAAGGCGAGGATGATCCCTGGGAGCACCGCGTGGCTCAGCCCTTCGCTGATCAGGGCCTCACGATTCAGCAGCAACAACACGCCGCACAACGAACACGCGAGCGCCGTCGCGACAGAGATCGCCAGTGTCCAAAACTCGACGTTCATGCGCCGACCTCACCTGCGCTCGTCAAGGCCGCCCGCGCCTGGCGACGCGCGCGGAGGCGAAACAACACGCCGCGGCCCGGCGCGAACAAGATCGAGACGACGAAGATCGACGTCGCGACCAAGACGATCATCGGCCCCGTCGGCGCGCCCGTGTAGGCCGCGCTCAGCAGCGAGCCGAAGGCGCCCGAGGCCGCTCCAAACGTCGCCGCGAGCAGTTGCATGCTGCCCAGCGAGCCCGTCCACTGTCGCGCCGCAGCTGCAGGCGCGACCATCAAGGACACCATCAACACGACCCCGACAGCGTGGATCCCGATGACGATACCGAGGACCTGCAGCACGATGAGCACGACTTCCAGGCGGCGAGCGTCGAAGCCGACGCTGTGGGCGAAGGTCCGGTCAAACGTGTGCAGCTTCAGCGCAGGCCAGATCAAGCACGTCGCGCCTAGCGCGAACGCTGCGAGACAGCTGATGAGGATCAGGTCGTCCGTAGTCAACGCCGCAGCGAGGCCGAAGATGTAGTCCTCAAGCCCCGCGTGGCCAGCGATGTCGGGCGCCTTCTCCACGTATCGCAGCAAGAAGATCCCCGTCCCGAAGAACAAGGCCAGCAGAACGCCGAGCGCCGCGTCCCCCTTCAGCCGCGTTTTGGCGGTGATGACCCGCGCCAACAGCATCGCCGCGACGCCTGCGACCAGCGCGCCGGGCAGGAGCACGGCGACAGACTTGCTACCGACACCGGTCGCGACGGCGCTCAACATAAACGCGGCCATGACCCCGAGCAGCGCCGAGTGCGAGATGACGTCCCCGATCAAGGCTTGCCGTCGCAGGAACGAGAAGCAGCCGAGCGCGCCGCTAGTCGCCCCGATCAGGGCAGTCCCGACGCAGACCTTCTGAAACGTCGGATCGCTGAGGATCTCACCCACGGGACGCCTCGACGCGGACAGCGCCGCCGTAGGTGCGCTCGATGTTCTCCCGCGTGAACACCTCTCCGACCGGCCCAGCCGCGATCAAGCGTCGGTTGAGCAACAGGACGTCGTCGAAGTATTCGGGCACGGTAGCGAGGTCGTGGTGAACAGCCAGAATCGCCTTTCCTTCCGACGCCCACTGCCGCAGCAGCCGGACGATCGTGCGCTCCGTCTTGGCGTCTACGCCCGCGAACGGCTCGTCCATCAGCAACAGCTCACAGCGCTGCACAAAGGCCCGCGCTAAGAACACCCGCTGCTGCTGACCGCCGGACAAGGCGCTGATCTGCTGCCCAGCGAAGTCTGCCATCTCAACGAACTCCAAGGCCTCCATGGCCTCATCGCGCTGCTTGCGCCCTGGACGCCGGAACCACCCGAGCCGTCCGTAGGTGCCCATCATGACGACGTCGAGGACCGTCGTGGGGAAGTCCCAGTCGACGCTGCGCCGCTGCGGCACAAAGCCGACCTGGTCGCGGACCGCTGCCAACGGCCGTCCGAAGAACTGCACGCGCCCTGCGAGCGCCGGCTGCAGACCGAGCGCGGCCTGCAAGATCGTCGTCTTGCCCGCACCGTTGGGCCCGACCATGCCCGTAACGCGGCCGCTGTGAACCGTGACCCGGACATCCCAGACCACCGGCTCTGCATCATATGCAACGGTCAGGCCGTCGAGGCTAAGCGCGGTCGCGTGATCGGGGTCGGTGTTCATGACGCGATCGTCCGAGATCGCCGACCTCAGCGCAACGCGGCGTGGATGACCTCGACGTTCGAACGGAACGCGCCAAGGTAGGAGTCCTGCGGCGCCGCGTCGCCGAGATCGTCGGAATAAAGTCGCTCGCTGGCGATCCCGACCTTCCAACCGCGGGCCTCGGTCGCCTCCTTCAGCGCCTGCGTGATCTTCGGGTTGGTCAAGGACTCCATGAAGATGACCGGCACCTTGCGACTCGCGATCGTCTCCGCGACATCGCTGATCGACTTGATGTCTGCTTCTTGATCGTTACCGACGCCGAGCACAGCGACCGTATCTAGCCCGTAGGCGCGCGCGAAGTAGTTGAACGCGTCGTGACCGCTGACCAAGAAGCGCCGATCCTCGGGGATCTCGGAGAGCTTCGCCTTGGCGTCGTCGTGCGCTGCGCGGATCAGCGCGGCGTATGCCTCGCCGTTCGCGCGGTATTGGTCGGCGCACGCTGCGTTCGCTTCACACAGCCGCTCCGTAAGCGCTTCGACGCAAGCAGCCCACCCCGGCAGGTTGTTCCAGATGTGCGGGTCAAAGGGCGCCGCAGGGTCGACCTTGCCGTCCTCGACCCAGTCGATGCGTGCTTGCTGCGGAAACGCCGCGGACATCGACCACGCGCGGGCCTTAAATGTGCCCTTGAGCAACGTGTCGAGCTGCGCCTCTAGGTGGAATCCGTTGTAGACGATCAGGTCCGCGGCCTCCATCGCCTGCACATCAGCGGTGCTCGCGCTGTAGCTATGAGGATCGACGCCAGGCCCGCAGAGCGACGTCACCTTGATCGAGGTGCCATCGGCGATCATTTTCAGGGCGTCGTTGATGTGGCCCGTCGTGGCGACGACGGCGAAGCCGTCTGCCTTCGCGTCGCCCCGGCAGCCACCAAAGCCAAACAAAACCAGCGAGCAGGTGATGAGCGCGAACGCGCGAACGAAATGGTTATGCATCTGAGATGTGTGTTATTTGAGACCGCGTCTCAACTAGAAGTGTAGGTCCGCAGAGACCTTAAACGAAGCGTCAACGGGTCAAGATCTCGTACGTAGGCGCTGCGATTCCAGCCTAAACGAAGGCCATTTCATTGCCTGCGCCGCGGTCTTCGCGAAACTGCGTTCATGCAGCCGACCGCGCACACCACGACCGTCAAAATCGCCGGCACCGAAATATCCTTTGAGACCGGCCGCATCGCGCGCCAGGCGACCGCAGCGGTGATGGCCCGGTGCGGCGACAACGTCGTGCTCGCGACCGTTACGGCGGCCGCGCAGCCCAAACCTGGTCAGAGCTTCTTCCCCCTGACGGTCGAATACCGCGAGAAGTTCGCGGGCGCCGGCCGGATCCCTGGCGCGTTCGGCAAGCGCGAGGGGCGGATCACCGATCACGAGGTCTTGGTCTGTCGATTGATTGACCGCAGCGTGCGATCGCTGTTCCCCGAGCACTACAAGAACGAGGTGCAGGTCCAAGTTCAGGTGATGAGCTGCGAGCCGAGCAGCGACCTCGAGAGCCTCGCGATCCTGGCCGCCTGCTGCGCGCTGCACGTCAGCCCAATCCCGGTCAACGGCCCAATCGCAGGCCTACGCATCTGGCGCATCGACGGCGACTGGCACGCCTTCGTCGGCCGCGATAAGGCGTCGGGGGCCGACCTTGAGTTCTCTGTCGCGGTCGGCCCCGACGGCTTGGTGATGCTCGAGGGCGAGGCTGACGAGATCATCGAGGCCGACGCGGTCGCCGCCATCGCGCAGGCGAACGAGTGGATTGAACGCTGCCACAAGGCATTCGACGAGCTCGCCGACAAAACGGGGCGCGTCAAGCAGCCGGCGCCGGAGGCGCCGGAGCTGCCCGCGCTGCCGCCGGCGACGGACGCCGCGCTCAAAGAGGCGCTCAAAATCCAGAGCAAGGCTGAGCGCCGCGCGGCGATCGCCGCCGCCGAGACGATGTGGCTCGAGGCGCTCAGCGAAGATGAGCGCGACTCGGCGAAGCAGGCCTACAGCGACGCCGTCTGGGAGCAGATGCGTGAGAACGTGCTCGCCACCGAGGTCCGTCTCGACGGCCGCGGCAAGGCCGATGTCCGTCCGATCTGGAGCGAGGTCGGCCTGTTACCGCGCGCGCACGGCTCAGCGCTCTTCACCCGCGGCGAGACCCAGGCCATCGTGACCTGCACGCTCGGCAGCCCTGACGACGCGCTGCGAATGGGGAACCTCGCCGACGACAATGACCGCAAGTCCTTCTTCCTCCACTACAACTTCCCCCCCTACTCCGTCGGTGAGACTCGCCCGCTACGCGGCCCAGGCAGGCGCGAGATCGGCCACGGCTCGCTCGCGAGGCGAGGCCTACAGCCGCTGATGCCTGATAAGGGGCGCTTCCCGTTCACGATCCGCGTCGAATCCGAGATCACCGAGTCGAACGGTAGCTCCTCGATGGCGACCGTGTGCGGCGGCTCGATGGCGATGATGCACGCCGGCGTACCGATCGACCGCCCGCTCGCCGGAATCGCGATGGGCCTCATCTCGGACGGAGAGCGCCACGCCGTATTAAGCGACATCATCGGCGACGAGGACCACCTCGGCGACATGGACTTCAAGGTGGTCGGCACCGAAACCGGTATCACCGCGATCCAGCTAGACAACAAGCTAGGCGGCCTACCCGACGAAGTCTTAGCGCAAGCGCTGGCCCAAGCGCGCGCAGGACGGCTGCACATCCTGGCAGAAATGGCCAAGACGATCGCCGAACCTGGCGAGCCGTCGCGCCACGTCCCTCAAGCCTTCCACCTGTCGATCATGCCCGACGCTGTCGGCGCGCTGATCGGCCCGCGCGGCGCGAACATCAAGGGCATCACGGAGGCGACCGGCGCCAAGGTGAGCGTCGACGATGACGGCGGCGTGCTCATCTACGCGACCGACGCGACCAGCGCGACCAGCGCGCGCGCGATGGTGCAGCGCTCGGCAGGCGTGCTGCACGTAGGCAAGTGCTACCGCGGCACGGTCACCGGCGTGAAGGACTTCGGCGCCTTCGTACGCATCAACGCCGTCAACGAGGGCTTGGTGCCGCTCGAAGAGCTGGACAAGGGACGCATAGAGCGCGCAGGCGACGTCGCTAAGGAAGGCGAAGAGATGATCGTCGCCGTCTTGGGCGCCGACGACCGCGGCCGCCTGCGGCTTTCACGGCGCCAAGCCCTAGGCGTAACAGACGCGCAGATCGAGTTCTGAGGCACCCCGCGAGAACCACCATGAAGCACCCCTCGACCAAGATCGCAGCGGCGGTCCTCATCGGCGTCGCGAGCGCGCTGCGCGCGCAAGACGCGCCGCCAAACCTGCTGCTCGTGGTCACCGACGACCAGCGGTTCGACCAGATGAGCTGTGCAGGGCACAAGACGCTTCAGACCCCGGTGATGGACCAGCTCGCGGCGAACGGCGTGCGCTTCACGAACGCGTTCGTGACGACCGCGATCTGCGCAGCCTCTCGCGCGTCGATCCTGACGGGACGTCGCGAGGGCAACCACGGCTATACGTTCGGCAAGGCGCCGATGGGCGCGGCGCTCGGTCAGACGACCTATCCCAAGCTGCTCCGCGACGCTGGCTACCGGACCGGCTTCGTCGGCAAATGGGGCGTCAAGTTCGAGCCGGGCGCGCTCGAAGGCGCCTTCGACTACCGCAAGGGCTCTGGCCACCCCTATCGCAAGAAGGATGGCCGCCACCTGACCGACATCGTGACGCAGCAGGCGATCGACTTCCTCGATCAGCAAGGCCGGCAGCAGCCGTTCTGCCTCTCGGTGTCGTTTCACGCACCCCACGCCCAAGACGGTCATAAGGACCAATACCTGCCGCCTGACGACCTCATCGACCTCTTCGCAGACGCTGCGGTCCCGATTCCGCCGCTCGCCGAGAGCGGCTTCGCGGCCCTGCCGCGGTTCTTGAAGGAATCGCTCGGCCGCGTGCGGTGGCGCTGGCGCTTCGACGAGCGGCGAAAGCAAGTCCGCAGGACCAAGGACTACTGGCGCATGATCGCCGGCGTCGACCGCGGCCTCGGCCGCATCCTCGACGCGTTGGATCGCCGTGGGCTCGCGGAGAACACCGTCGTCGTGTTCACCTCGGACAACGGCTACTTCCTCGGCGAGCGCGGCCTCGCGGGCAAGTGGCTGATCTACGAAGAGTCCGTACGCGTCCCGCTGATCGTCTTTGATCCGCGCGCAGACGCTAGCCGCCGCGGCGTCACCGAAGACGCCATGGCGCTCAACACAGACTTGGCGCCGACGCTGTTGGCCTACGCGGGGCTGGTCACGCCCGATGGCTATGACGGCGCGAGCCTCGTGGCGCTAGCTCGAGGCGAGGATGTCAAATGGCGCGACGCCTTCGTCTATGAGCACCACATGTCACATGCGAAGATCCCACCTAGCGTCGGCGTCCGCGGCCCGCGCTGGGTCTACGCGCGCTACTACCGCCAAGAGCCTGCCTACGAGCAGCTGTTCGACCTGCGTGGTGACCCGCTGCAGCTTGTAAACCTCGCCAGCGATCCAGCGCACGCAGCGGTCTTGGCCGCGCAGCGCAGCCGCTGCGACGAGATGCTGCGCTAGCTCAAGACGCCGTGGGGCGCGAACGCGATCGCTTCTGGACGCGCGCGGTGCACACGCCTCGCCGCGTCCGCGGGCAAGAGCCGATACGTGTGGCTCCCCGCCGGGCCGCTGCGGACTACACAGATCTGGCCAGCGCGGACCTCTTGTGCCTCGCGACTCGACAAGTCCAGCCACGGGAGCGCGCCTTCATCGGTCGCGAAGTAAAACTTCACGGTCCCAGGCCCAGGCTTCTTCGCGGTCTCCAAGAGCTGATCGACCGCGACCTGCTCCTCCCTGCGCTTGCGCTCGCGGTCGATGGCCTCTTGCTCCTTGCGAGACTTCTTGCGACCTTCATCGCGCAGCTTCTGGACGTCATCTTGGCGCGCCTTGACCTCTTGCTCGAGCTGTTCGCGTCCCTTCTCCGTACGCTCGACGCGCTGCTGGTGCGCGAGCTGCTTGGCCTTCTTCTCCGAGATCAGGTTGGCCTTCTTGAGCTGGTCGCGCAGGTTCATACCAGGAGCCTAGCCGACTCAGCCCTGATCGTCGACGAGCTCAGGGTGCGCGCTGTCGAACCGAACTGCGATGCCCAGCTGGCCCGCGCCCATGTTCTCCGTCCGCACCAGCTCACCTTTCAACGCGCCCTCTCGCCCCTCGATCTCAACAGAGACCGGCAAGCGACCTTCCGCGACGAAGAACACTCCTTGATCGGAGATGTTCTGACCGTTGCCGATCAAGACGTGTTCACCGATACGAATCGTGACCTCGCGGTCCATCTCGACGCGCTCGCGGCGGCGGCCCTGGTTCGATGTCTGTTTGTCGTCAACCATGAGATCTCCATCGAAAGCATCGGCAGCCGCGAGATCGAGACTGAACCGTCACCGCCAGCAATATCTGGTAGAGCCATACTCTCGGCCATGCCCCGCGGCGACCTCGGCGGCGGGCCGGTCGCTTGCGAGCGGCTAACGCTCGCCGAACAGTTCGCGCGCCCAGGCCGTCAAGTCCGCGGCGGCGAGCCCTATCCCAAACGGCCATGGGGTCGGCTGCTGGTGCAGCATCCCGAAGTCACACCGCCTCGCATCCCCAGCGTCGCGACCGGCGACATAGTCCATCACCCGATCGATCGCGCCGGAGGCGGGGTAAGCCGCCAAAGAGATGTAACGCACCGGCAGCCCATCGAGCCCATCGATCACCTGCGCGGGGATGCCGCCAGCCCCAACGAGCACGACGCCTGAGATCTTCGAGCGAAACTTCGCGAGCTGGATCCCCACCACCGAGGCGGCCTCGCGATCGCACACCAGGAGCGGCTTCTTTTCGCCCGTCGGCAACACCTCCGGGAGGGCCGCGAGCCCCGCGAGCAGCGCCTCAGCATATCGACGGCCACCCCCGGGAGAGTCGAAGACCGCGAGGTTCCAACCCTCAGCGCGGCCAAACTCGCCGAGGTCGCGCAGCAGCCACGCGGCATCGCGCGTCACGGGCGCTGAGGGTCGACGCGAGCTGACGCCGTAGGTCGGCGCCCCGCTCGCGAAAACCACCGTCGGACGATGCTTACGCAGGTCATTTGCGCGTAGCACGCACGGCTGCGCAGAGTCCTTATACGGCAGCGCCGTCGAAACGACCCCAGTGATACCGAGCAGCGGCGCGCGCCCCGCAGCTAGGTTCTGCACGCATCGCTCCAAGCGGAGCAAGTCGGCGACCGCATCGCTACGCACCGCGAACGCCTCGCCGGTGTATGCGCGCGAGACATGGCTCGCAATGCCGTCGAGCAGCGCTCGCGATAACGGCGTCAGCGTTTCACGCAACGCGATGGCGTTCCCCATCGCCAACTCGGCGCGCTCTTGGTATCCGCGCAGAACATGGAACGGCCAGCGCAGCGTCGGGTCATGCTCACGCGGACCAGCGCCGTCAAAGAAGGCGCGGAGCTCGACCTCATAGACGCCGTCTTCGAGCGCGCCGCACGGCACAGACGCCTCGGCCTGCGCCAACCGCACGTCGGCGATGCTCGTCTTCTTGGTCAACAGATCCTCAAACACGACCTCACCGCTGCCATCGCGAACCACGACCTCGAAGGTCATCTTGCCGGCGGTAGGCAACGGGAACGGCAGGCAGACCGAGAAGTTCGCGGCTCGGCATGCCGCCTGCTGGCCGTCAGGGTCGACGACCTCCGGCAACACAAACAGACCGAGCGCGCACCGTAGCTGAAATGCCGCGTCTGCGTCGGCGCCCCGCAGGTATGCGAGGGCCTCGGCTAACGGTCGAAACGGCACGCCGCCGTCATCGGCGACCAGCAACGCTGCGACCTGGCGCATATCTTCTGCAGAGCGCCCCTGCAGCTCATCGAGCACTTCGGCGCGGCGGCGCTCCAAGTGGAGGTAGCCCCAACGCTCGCGGTAAGCAGGCCCTTGCCCGACCGACGCAGCGGACAACGCACCAAGCGCGGCCACACATCCCGCAGCACAGCAAAGCGTCCGGAGGCTCATCGCTGCATCGTAGCGCCCAACCGAGCGCTCAGGTCGTCTGTCGCCTTCATCCTCACCGCTAACGGAGGTTAAGCGCCTTGTGCGTCTGCGGCACGGCGCGGACGTCGAAGCCGCCGCGAGCAGCAGTGGCGACGAACCGCTCAAGGTCTCGCGCGGGCAACGCGCGCTTGCAGTCCCCGAACGGCGTGACCGGCTGCAGCACCAGCAGGACCTTACTGCGTATGCCTTCGAGGCGCTCGAGCGCGCGCTCGAAGCTGACGTCTAAGACGTCAGCGGTCAGCACGATCTTGACATCGACAGTCGCGCCGCGGCGCAGCGCGATCTCACAGCATCGGAGGTGCTGCGCGCCATGATCGTCGCCGGGCCGCAGCTGCATCTGCTTGTTTTCCGGCGGCCTCAGGGTCTCCGGCAACTTGTAATCAGCTGACAAGTGATCGACCTGGTTAATGCACGCCTCGAGCGCTTCAGGGTCATGCGCGGCGGTCTCAAGGTGCACGCGCATGCCGTGGTCACGGACCCCCTGACCGAGTTCTCTCACGAACTGCGGGAATCCGAGCGGCTCGCCCCCGGTCACGCTCACGCGCGGCGTCCGGATTCCGGGCATCACCGTCTTCGCGACCTGCCGCACCAACTCAGCCGCGCGAGACGATCGAACAGGGTTCTCTTCCTGTTGGGTGCGCACCCCAAAGCTGACCGGCGCAGACCGAGGCGGCGCGTAGCTGTCCGGCGTGTCACAGTAACGACAGCGGATGGGGCAGGTGGCAACCCGCAGAAACGTCATCGGCATGCCGACGAAGCGACCTTCGCCTTGCACCGAATGAAAGACCTCGATCAACGGCGCGCGCGCTTCCTTTGCTTGCTTGGCGGCGACCTGCTGCTTTTGCTGCAGCTCCCGGAACGCACCCTTGATGTCCATCGCGCTAAGCCGTGAACCGCTCGGCGAGTTCGTTGAGCACCTCGATGCCTTGCGCAAGCTGCTCATCAGACGCCGCGAACGAGACCCGAAAGTGGGTGTCCCGCGACGAAAACGCCTTACCCGGCACGATCAGGACGTTCTTCTCGATGGCCGCCTCGACGAACGCGTCGCTGCCGACCTGCACACCGTCCTTGTCCTTCGGCAGTTGCGGGAACGCATAGAAGGCGCCTTCGGGCTTCGACAGCTGAAAGGCTGGGTGCAGCCGCTCGACCAGCATGTCACGCTTGAGGCGATACTGCTCCCGATATGGCTCCAAGTCGATGTCCGGCATCGCAGCGACGAGCGCGTGCTGGAACGGCGCGGGCGCACAGACAAAAGAGAACTGCTGCAGCGTCTTCAACGCGTCGAGCACCTCGCTCGGACCGGTCGCATAACCCATGCGCCAGCCCGGCACGCCATAGCTCTTGCTGAAGCCGCCGAGCTGGATACAGCGCTCAGTGAACTGCAGCGGTGAGACATACTCATCCGCGTAGCAGAAGAGGTCGTAGATCTCATCGCTGACAACCCACGCGCCGCATCGCTCCGCGATACGCGTGACCCCCTCAACCTCTTCGGCTGAGAGCATGCCCCCGGTAGGGTTGCTGGGCGAGTTGACGAACACGATCTTCGTCTTGTCGCTGACCAAACCCTCGACCTGCGCGAGGTCGAGGCCGAAGCGCCCTCCGTCTTGCTTGGGATAGGTGTCGTAAAACTTCACCTTCGCGCCGCAAATCGTCGCTAGGTGCTTGTACATCACGAAGTAGGGGTCCGGCAGCAGGATCTCGTCGCCTGGGTCAAGCAAGCTCAAGAACGACAACATCAGCCCGCCGCTAACGCCGCTGGTCAGCAAGCACGTCTCTGGGCGCGTGCCGAGCCGCTGCTCAACATCATCGAGGACGATCTCGTTGAGCTTGGGCAGCCCCTGGGTGACCGTGTACCGATTATGCCCACCGCGCATCGCGCTGCAGGCAGCGTCGACAAGCTGCTCCGGTGGGTCATAGTGAGCTTGCCCGATCGAGAGGTTGATCGGGTCCTCCATCGTCGCCATCAGCTCAAAGATGCGACGGATACCGCTCGGCTCGATGCCTCGAACGCGGCTCGACAGCCCGGTGTTGTCAGGAGCCACTCTGGCCTCTCGCGATCAAATGGTCAGAAGAAACAAACGGCTCGCCAACAACGACGAGCCGGGGAGAGCAAGCGCCCACTCAGCGAGCGTCGCCGACAGACGGAGCAAGAGGACGTAGGTTACGAGGCTTCCTTCTCGTCCTTCTCGTCCTTCTCCTTCTTCTTCTTCTTCTTCTTGCTCACGACCTTGAACTGGGTGCGGACCTTAGGGAGACCGGTGACACCGTCTTCCTCTGTCCAGCGGCCAGCCTTCTTGAGCACTGCGATGCGCTCGACGCGCGTCCAGACGTTGCGCTGACCGAGGCCGGAACCCTTAGACCGGAGACTGCTGTGGATCGACATTCTTTAGTTCTGCTGCTAGCCCGCGGCGGTTACGCGGTGGAAATTGCGGGCGACGAAGTTACTCAATAGCCTCGCCGTGAGGCCAGTCCGAATCCTTGCGCCAGTGACAAAACTCTGCACAGGGCACGTCTTCCGGCATGTTGAGCAACAGGTCGCGGGTGCGATCGCGCTCGGACTCGCCCTCGTAATAGACCACTGTCGCCCAGATCTGACCGTTGTACTTTAGCGGTCGAGACTTATCTAGACCACTTCCTCGCAAGTATTTAGCGAGGTCTGCAGCGCTCTGACGCGCCTCCGCCTCCGTGCGGCGCTCCGTGACCTCGTAGACCGAAACTACGAAGCCCTGATCCGCGAGCTTGGCGGTGTCGACCTCGTTGATAAATCCTGGTTGCTGGCCAATTCGCGCGTTCAGCGGGTTATCGCCTGCGCCGCCGTCAAGCCAGTCACCCAGCAAGAAGCCGCTGCCCAGCGCCGAGAGCAGGCCGACAACGAAGACCATCATCGGCACAGTTTGGGCGCGCTGGTTTCGACGCCCCTTGCTACCGCGGCCCATCAGAGTGTCGACGAATCCCAAGATTGAGCCGACAACTCCGCGCCTGGAGCCGCGGAAACCACGTGAACGAGACTTGCTACGCGAACCGAGCAGCATCGCGATGTCGCTTGTCTTGCGCATCGAATCACTCCCTGCGCCCGTTAAACAGGCGCGTCGCCCCTGACCGGTGACGAATGAACAGCAGACTAAGTAAATGCTCGCCTAGGCGAGCTGACCGTGTGCCGGGGTTGACCTAACCCCGACCGGCCCACCGTAACGCGACAAAGTCCCACGCGCAAACGTCGCAATACAGTTTCCTCAAAGCCCTAGGGACGATGGAAACGACGTCTCAGCCGTCCGCGATCTTGAGCAGCAACTTCATGAGGCTGGGATCCGCCGCGGCGGTCGCTGCGAGGAGGTATCCGCGCGCCACACGACGCGCGGCGTCACGCTCACCGCGGCTCCGAAGGGTGGTCGCCAGCAGGTAGACCTGCCGCCCTGCGTCGCGACCATGCCGCTCCTGCCACGCGATCGCTTGGCGGCACAAACGCTCGATCTCTTCGAGGTCTCCGCTCTCTTTACGGTGCATCGCCGTCGCTAGCAGCCACGCAGCCCAATGCTGGGCCGGATCGAGTTTGAGGCAGCGCCGGAACGCCTGAATCGCTGCGTCGAGGTCCCCTGCCTTCAGCCGTTCAACGCCGAGCGCCTCGTAGCGCCCCCACAACAACCCCAGCTGCTCACGGATACCCTCGCCATCAAAGTCCGCGGCAGCGCCGTCAAGACAGCGCTGCCAAGCCTCGACCGCGCCGTCGAGATCCTTGCGCAGCAGGCAATCATAGCCCAGCGCTGCGAGGCTGCTCGTCCGCTGGCGGCGCGCGTCCTCGAAGTCTGGCAGCAGCCCGACAGCCTTGTCGAGATACTCAACCGCGAGCGCGAAGCTGCGCGCTTCGTGCGCGAGCTTGCCCATAACGACGTATGCCTTGGTCTCCTCAGGATTATAGCGGAGCGCGTCCTCGACGAGCTGCTTGACCTTGCTCCGCTGATCGGGGTCGTTGAGCAGCGTGTAGGCGCGTCCGATCAGCAGGTTGGCGAGGATCTTCCCGGTGTCCCGATCACCTGGCTCGAGCGCCATGTAGGCCTCGAGGAACTGCTCTGCTTCTACGAGCTCATTTAGCCCGACGAGCGCGAGGGCGATCTCCTGCAAGAGCCTCGGGTCGCTGCGTCGATCAAACCCTTTGCGAGCAAACTCGAGGGCCCCCTCAAACAACCGCTTCTCGCGCATCAAGCGCGCCGCGCCCAACCACGCCGTCGCATCGTCAGGGCGGAGCTCCGTGGACTTGCGAAAGCAGCGCAACGCAGAGGTCACCCGGTCGCGCGCTTGGTCCCACAGCGCCTGCGCAAGCCACAAGCCGGCGTGCTCCGGGTGGAGCTCGCGAGCTGCTCCGAGGCGATCGTCGACGGCAGCGGCGCGAGCATCGTCATCGGCAAGCCGCGGCGCGGCGCCGCGGGCCGCCTTCGCGAGCAGCTCCGGCTGCAGCGCTTTGAGCTCACGGGTCGCCGCGAACGCGATCACCTGCGGATCAGCCGGAGCGAGGGCCTGCGCGGCTGCGAGCGCTGCTTCTGCCTCATCATCGAAACCAGACAGCTGCAGCGGCTCAAAAGCATCGAGGCGCGCCTGCAACAACTGTTTCTCTGCCTGCTCAATGCGCCGACTGTCCTGCTCCATATCGCGCTGCGCGCGCGCTGCGCGGATCGCTGCGCGGGCATGTTCGGCGGCCGCTTCGTAGTCAGCGGTCGCCATCGCAAGCTGCCGCATCAAGATCCGCGCGCGGAGCTCATGAACCGGATATCTCGACGCCTTCACCGCGGCGCGAAGATGCGGCAGCAAGCGATCGATCGGCGTGTTTGAGGCGCGCAGCCGGTCGTAGACGAGGTTCAGGTGTGCGACCGCGTTCTCCTCGTCCACCGCTAAGCTCGCCTGCCAGAGCGTGGCGTCATCTCTGAAGACGTGCGCGCGGCTGGCGCCGAGCCACAACAACGGCACCGCCGCTGCGACCGCGAGCCACGGCCCACGGCGGTGCAGCGCGCCCGTCGCCGCGCTCACCGCCAGCGCGAGCCCTGGCAGAGCGAGGTAGAGGTAGCGGTCAGCGGCGGCGATGGACGAAGCTGGGTATGCCGTATTGAACGGCAACAACGCGAGCAAGAACGCGCAAAGGCCAGCGCCGATCGCGCGCGTCCGGGGCCGAAGCGACAGCGCCACGCCGAGACCTGCGATCAACGCGAGCGCGACCATACCTGGCAACCACTGCGACCGGAACGACTCGAGGGTCGCGACCTCCGGGTAAAGCACGTTCAACCTCGTCGGCGCAATGGCCGTGGTGAAGTAGTGCCAGAGCGCGCCCGGCGCGAGCGCGAGGCGCGAACCGACGTCCGCTGCGCCGAGCGTGCCCTCCGCAGCAGCCACCTGTTGATGCACCATGGCAAGCGCCGACGCGACGCCTAGCGACAGCAGCGGCGCCGCGAATCGACGCCGGTCGCCGCCCACCCAAAGCACGACGCCCAAGGCAAGGAACGGGACCACCACCGCGGTCGCGTTTGACAACATCGCGAGGCTGGTCAAGGCCGCCACTGCGACGCCCCTCCCCAGCGACGGCCCAGCCGCGAAGCGCGCCGTCTGCAGCAACGCGCAGAACACGAACAAGCCTGACAAAACATACTTCCGGCTACTGACCCAAGCGACGGACTCGGCTAGCGCAGGATGCACGACGAACAATGCCGCGGCGACGTGCGCGACGAAACGCGCCACGCCCAGCGTCGTCAACAGCCTCACCAAGACCATCGCCGCGACCGCGTGCAACACCATCGCGTGCAAGTGCGGCAGCAGCGGAGCGTCTCCAGCCAAGACGTAATCCAACCAAAGCGACGAGTGCGCGACCGGCAGATATGCGTTGGCGATCGGAGCGGACCAGACCGCGCTGAGGCCCCGCTCAAACTCGGGGTTGTTTGGGCCGAAATAAAAGTTGTCGTCGAATTGCAGCAGCTCGGCGCCGAGCGCCGCAGGCAGATAGACGACCAGCGTCAGCAGCGACATGCTCACCCAGGTCGGCCACAGCGGGTCCGTGGGTTTCTGGGAGTCGAGGCTCACGTTCATCAGCAGGGGGCGGAAGACGTTACCAAACCACAGCCGTCCGCGCTTGCCTTCGGCGACAACCATCGCGAGCATAACCGTGTGCTCCACGCGTACACCGCTCGACACCTCGCGTCCGGTGACGACGCGCTCGTCAACTCGCTGCGAAGGCGCGGCCGTGAGGTCTGGCCGCTGATGCGCCGCGACGCAGACCTCGGCTACGCCGTCACCGTGCATCGCGCGCCGCTCAGCGCGCGCGCCGAAGTGACGCGATGGCGCGCCGCCGAGCCGGTCTACGTGCCAGGCGCGCTCGGTGACCTAGACGAGCGCTGGGGCGCCGAGATCTCGGCATCCTTGCAAATGTTCGAGCGGCTACGAGCCGAGGAGACCGAGTTCCTGCCAGAGCTTGAGCTGCGCCTGTGTGATGACGACTGGCTCCGATACGCAGGCAGCACCGTCGACCAAGACGACGCGCGCGAGGTCGAGCGCTGCTTCGTCGACGCCGAGGTAGGCGGGGCGGCCGTCGCCACCGACCTTTGGGCGAAGCTCGCGTGGATCACCGAGGACCAGTCCGACGCGTCGCTGCGCATCCGCTTTTCCAACGGCCTAGATCAACTCGAGGAGTGGATGGCCACCAGCGACCACACGGCCAGCTGGGTCGATCGATTCGCGCTGCACGCCTTTCCCGAGTGCGGCGCTGTGCTCAGGTCCGCGGCGCTGCGCGAGCGACTTGACCGCCTGATCACGCAGCCGCACCGACTCTCGGAGCGCATCATCTACAACAACGCCCCCAACGGCGGCGCTGCGTTCCACCATGACGCAGAGCCAGGTCAACTCGGCGTGGTTTACACCCAACTCGAAGGGCGGACCGCGTGGTTCACGCTCTCCAAACGCCGACTTGCCGACCTCCTAAAGGGCTCCGGCTGGCCCAACCGCCGCGCCGCGATGCAGGCTTTGGACGACGGCGCTGCCCCAGAGCTGCTTGAGCTCCTCAACCGAGACGCAGGCTTCGCGCGACGACTCGCGGCCAACGGCGCGCTGTTCGTACTGCGAGCCGGAGACGCGATCTTGTTGCCGTCACACAGCGTCGACGACGTCGCTTGGCACAGCGTGCTTGCCGTTGGCGAGCGCCCGAGCTTGGCCCATTCGTACGGCATCTTCGCCCGACGCGACGACTACGACCGCGGCGGCGACCCCTGGCTTGCCGGCGATATTTCCCTACCGTGAAGGCATGACGGCAGCTCGCGGAAGCATCGAGGCGCACTTGATGCGCTGGGCCGAGGCCTACGGAAACGACCTGTCGATACCTTCCGGCAAGGCCGAACCGCGGCCCGATAGAGGACCCGAGGCCGCCGCCGCCGCGCCCCCCGAATCCCTGGCCGAGCTGCCGCCGAGCCCAGCGGTCCCGGCCCCGAACGGCGCCTCCGACAGCGCTCGGATGCCGCCGCGGCGCCCTGCCCCGGAGCCAACGAAGCCTCGGAAGCCACGTGATACGGCCCAGCGTATTACGCCTGAGCCATCGAAGGCGAGGGTGATGTTCGTCGGGGAGCTAAGCGGCGCCGAGGAAGGCGAGTCCTGGCGAGCTTTCGAAAGCCCCGCCGGCCAGCTCCTTAAACGCATCATCGTTCATGCAATGGGCTTACGAATCAAAGACGTGGCCATCGCCGATCTCGGAGGTCCTGAGCTACCAGCCGATCACGGGCTCACCGATGGCCAGGCCGACCTGCACCGTCAGCACCTCGAGCGGCAGGTTGAGGACGCGCAACCCGAGGTCATCGTCTGCCTCGGCAAATCCGCAGCCCAGATGCTACTCGGCACCGAGGAAGCCATGGCAAGGATGCGCGAGGCGCGGCATGAGTTCGCCCAAATCCCAGTGATCGTGACATGGCACCCTGCTCACCTCCTGCGCGAACCCGCGAGAAAGCGAGAGACCTGGGACGACATCAAGCAGATCAACCGACTACTCGGTCTACCGGAAGTGCCCGTAACGGGCAGCTGAGACCGAACGAATCCGCCGCACCGGACTTGTTGGATTCTCTACGCAAACTCGCATCGAAGGCCTTGTTGCAACCTTGACCGACCCGCGCCTGCTCGATACGTTCCGGCTCACCCAACGACCTCTTTGCGTCCCTTGGAGGTCTGGTCTCACCCGGAGCAACGGGTCGTTGATCTATCCCCTCGTCGCCCTCGGCATGCCGAGGCGAGCAGGATTCAGCGGCACGCCAACCGACGTGAGCGCTCTTTGCTCTGCTAGCTCCTACGTTTCTGCTGCGCGCGCAGCGGACGTTGTCAGGTGACCCCTCGTAACTCTAGATATGACGTTGGGTCGCGCGCTAGTGGCGCTGCTTAGCTCCCCTCTCCCCGATCGCCACCTTTGCAGGCATTCAGCATGATCAAGGTTCAGACCCTGCGCTTGCGCGGCCTCTGTGCGTCAACCCTGTTGGCACTCGCCGCTTGCTCCGGCACGCCGACCGACTACGTCGACGACCAGACCAACTCTCCCGAAGGCACCCCACTGACAGAATCGACCGCCGTCGACGACGTCAACAGCGCCCAGGACCCACAGCCGCAAGACCCTAAGGGCCGCGAGGCCATCGTTGAGAAGGCGGTCGCGAACGCGCGCCGCTCGCTCGACCTGCGCCTGTTTGAGGACGCCCGCAGCGAGGCGGCCTATGCCCTGGAGATGGACTCCAACAACGAAGAGGCTCGCGCGATCCTGAACAAGTGTCGCGAAGTGCTCGGCGAGGAGACCAACGCTGGCGACAACGGGTTCCGCAACCTCATCGTCACCGAGCGCATCAAGCAGGAGCGAGAGCGCGCACTGGTCAACAACGAGATGGCGCTCGGCCGCGCCGAGATGGAGCTTGAGAACTTTGACAACGCGATCGACCGCTTCGAGCGAGCGGTGACTGCGCTGCGCTTCTCGACCTATGTCCAAGCCAGCGACCCCCTGCGTAAGGAAGCGGAGTTGATGCTTGAGCGCGCGCGCCAAGCGCGCCGCGATGCGCTGATGGCGGCCGCGATGGACGCGAAGAACGCGAGCGAAGCCGAGATCGCGCGGATCGCGAGGGAGCGGGAAGTCGCTCGTGAGCTCAGTGTCGAGCGTCTTCTTGAGGCCGCGAACGTCAAGTTCCAGAACGGTGAGTATGGCGAGTCGGTCGGCCTCGTCGATCAGGCGCTGCGCCTCGACTCGATTAACCCCACGGCGAACGCGCTCCGCGACCTCGCGGACCGCGCGCGCCACAACGCGCAGATGGACCTCAACCGCGAGCGCTGGCGCACGGAGTGGAACAAAACGTTCACCGAGCTGAAGCACAGCAACGTGCCGCAGACCGAGACGGTCGTGTTCGACCCCTCGCGCTGGTCCGAAGTCAATCAGCGTCAACCTGCCAGCTACGCGCAAGCAGAAGAGCTTGAGTCGCCTCAAAACCAGGCAGTCGCCAAGCTGCTGAACGAGACCGTGCTCGAGCACAACTTCGCGAGCGCAACCGTCGAGGACTGGAAGAACTACTACGCCCAAGTAACCGGCGCGACGTTCTTCGTCAGCGAAGATGTCAAGGAGATGGACGCCGAGACGACCACGCTCAATGAGTTCCGCCTGCCCCGCAAGTCGGTGGCGAGCGCGCTCAAGGCCATCGAGGCCACCACTGGCATCGCCTACAAGATCGAAAACGGCCTCGTGATGCTGGTCTCGCCGGAGAACGCGATCGGCAAGCTAATCCTGAAGCCGTTTAACGTCAGCGAGCTCGTGACGGGCGTCCCGAGCAAGCCCGGACCGGACCTGCGCCTGATGGTGCCAGGAGACGACGCTCCGCTGTTCCCAGAGGTTGATGAAGAGCCGATGCCCGCGGTGGTCGATGACGGCCGCCTGACCGAGCTGCTGACGTCAACCATCGCGCCAGATCAATGGGACGACGCCCCGTTCGGCATGCGCTACCAAGGCGGCGTGCTCTTCGTGCGCGCCGACCGCGAAACTTTGGACAAGGTCGGCAAACTGCTCAACGATCTACGCCGCCACGTCGGCATCCAAATCGACATCGAATCGCGCTTCTTGAGCGTTGAGGACAGCTTCCTCGAAGACGTCGGCATCGACCTGCGCGGCCTCGGCAACCAGAGCGCCCAGGGCCTCGCCGGCCGCGGCCTCGAAAAGAACGGCGACCGCTCCAACGCGGGCTTCGACGACTTCGGCCCGCGCCAACAGCAAAACGCTGCGGTGCCAGGCCTGGTCGGCACCGGGACGGAGCCAGGCATCTTCTTCGATGACGGCGAAGATGGCGACGCGATGGCCCGCGTTGAGAACCTGTTCAACTCAACCCTCGGTGGCCGCAACGGCGGCCTGACGAACGCTGGCGGGTTCTCGCTGCAATACGCCTTCCTCGACGACACCGAGGTCGAGGTCGTGCTCCGCGCGGTCAGCAAGCAAGAGCGCAGCGAGCAAATCGAAGCGCCACGCTTGTTGGTCTACAACAACACCCGCGCGTCGATGCACTTCATGCGGAACATCAGCTACATCCAAGACTTCGAAGTCGAGATCGCGCAGGCCGCAGCCGTGGCTAACCCGGTCATCGGCACCGTCCACGACGGCGTAGCGCTGGATGTCCGCCCGGTCGTAGACAGCGACCTGAAGTTCATCACCATGGAGCTCCGCCCCACGGTGATGACCCTGTCGCTGCCGATCCCGACCTTCACGACGACTCTAGGCGTCGGACAGCCGATCTCGATTCAGCTGCCAGAGGTCACGCTGCAGCGTGTCCGCACGACCGTCACCGTGCCCGACGGCAGCACGATGATGCTCGGCGGCATGCGGCTCGTAGAGCGACAAAACCTGCGCTCAACCGTCCCTCTGCTGGGCAGCCTGCCCGGTCTGAGTTGGCTGTTCAGCCGCACCGGGACGTCGGTCCAAAATCGCAAGATGCTGATCCTGATCCGCAGCAAGATCGTCCTCATGGAGGAGCTTGAGCCGGACCCGGCGACTCTGCCGACGGACACGGTCTCGATGCGCTAAGCGGATCACGCAAGGACTTCCAAGACGGGGGCGGTCAGCACGCGAGTGCTGGCCGTTTTCGGTTTTGAGGCCTTGGCTCTAAGCCGCTCAACGCGCCCGCCAGGGAAAGCTACTAACTCCTACGTGGCGCTACCTGCATGGCCACCTTGGAACAGATGAACCCGTCGGTATACTCATCCGTTCTACCCCTCTACGGCGTGCCGATTTGCCCCCCCAAACTCGCGCGCCGACCAAGACTTCGGCGTCAGCGACCATCGACGGCGCCACCCTGTCCAACAACCTTCGGTTCCCGAATCATCTGCAGCGCCACGCTGCAGCCAACCATCGGAGTCTGTCTGTGATCAGCCTTCCTGCGCGCCTCCTAAACGCAAACTGTGCGGCCATCGCGCTAACCATCAGCGCCCTCTCGCCCTCCCTGCTTGCGCAGGATCAACTCGCGCGTGAGATCAATTTTGTGCGCGCGCTCGCCAAAGACATGCGCTTCATCGAACTGGCGAAGGCCGAGTCGGAGCGCCTCGCCGGCGAGTTCCGAGGCGCCGGCGATCAGGACAAGATCGCGCAACTTTCGGTCGAGGTCGCATACTACGGCGCGCGCGCGCGCAGCGACCGCACCCAACAGCGGGCCCTCTTCAAGGAGACGGTCGAGAAGTCGCAGGAGTTGATCAGCCGCTCGTCGGACGCCTCAGTGAAGCTACAGGCGCAGTCAACGCTGGCGAACGCGACGCAAGACTTCGGCCAGTTCCTGATCGAGGAGCTCGACATCGCTCGCACTGATTCACCCGAGCGCGTCGCAGAGCTGCAAGAAGAGGTGATCGAAGTGCTCAAGGCCGGCAAGGAGGCCTGCCGGAACTTACGCACCGTGCTGCAGAGCCAGCGCTCGGATCCGCAGAAGGAGATCGAGTTCTTCCTCATGTGGATGAAGGAGGCCGTGCTCACGCGAGAGCAGGCTAAGGCCGACAAGGACAACCGCGGCGTGCTCGTCGATCGGTCCGTCGAAGAGCTTGAAGAGATGGTGCTGGAAGCAGGCGAAGAGTCCGCGCTCGGCCTGCGCGGTCTTTTTGAGATCGCGCAGTGCTACGAGGTCAAAGGCGAGATGGACGAAGCCATCGGTTGGTACACCGACACGATCGACCAGATCACGACCGCGCTCCAAGACGCTCAAGACGGCAACCTCGACCTCACCCTCGAGATGCAGAGCTTCCTCTTCGGCATGATGCAGGAGGTCTACGTGCGCGCGGGGGAGACCATGGCGCGCGAGGCTGCAGACGGCACGGCGGAGCTGTTCGCCAACTTCCGCGGCCACATCGAGAAGTTCGGTGAAGAAGGCCGCGACGTGTTCGAGGTCGTCTCAGAGAGCTTCGGCCACCTGATGCTGCTCGCCGAGAGCCGCTGGAAGGCCGAGTCGGGCGAGCCCGAGAAGGTCCAAGAAGCGCTCGCGATGACCCAGCGCATCAACGAAAAGCACCCCGCTGACTATGTCGGCGTCAAAGCCAAGGCGGTGCTAGCCGACATCCTGGCGCTGCAAAAGAACCTGGTCTCGGGCGAGCTGTTGTTCGAGGTCGGCAAGGGCGCCCTGCAAAAGAAGGACTATGAGCCGGCGATCAAGAGCCTGCGCTCCTCGATCGCGGTGATGACCGCCGCGGAGAAGAAAGAGCTGGGTATGGAGGCGCACCTCATGCTCGGCAACGCTTACAGGCGCACCGAACGCCCGCTGGAGGCGATCATCGCGCTCGTCGCCGGCGCGCGCCTCTATGGCGACAAGGCCGACCCGATCTCGAACGACGCCGGTGACGCCATTGACCGCGCCATCTCGGCGCACAAGCGCCAGACCAAGGACGATCCCTACTTCGAGTCATTCTGGACCGAAGCGATCAACGAAGCCGCCAAGATCAACACCGGCGGCGCTGACAAGGTCGCGTATAAGCAAGGCAACAAGCTCTTCACCGAGCGGAAATGGGCCGAAGCAGCGCAAGAGTTCTCGAAGGTCACTCCCGAATACGTCTACTACGAACAAGCCGCCGTGCGCGTCGCGCGGGCCTACGCGTCAGCTGGCGACTTCGTGAAGTCGCGTGCGGCGATCGAAGCCTACCGCCAGTACGTCCGCGACAACCAGCTACACGCCCGAGACACCGGTAAGCAACAGGTGCGGAAGGCCGCGTTGGCTGCTGGCGCCTACACCGAAGTGCAAATCGCTTATTACGAGGCGCGCGGCAACACGGCGCTCAACATCAAGCGCGACCTCTCGAAGTACACCGCCGCGACCGCCGCGGTGAACAACTTCGTGACCAACTATAGCGCCGATGGCGAAGTCTACGTCCCGCAAGTCCTCGCGTTCCTCGGTCGACTCCACGTAGATACAGGCGCGCTGGATCAGGCCGAACAGGCTTATGTCCAGCTGAAGGGTCTAGACGCAGTCCGCGCCGCGAGGCTGGCCACCGAGATCTTCCAGGAGTACCAGAACCAGGTGAAAGGCCTGACCGCGGAGCTCGACAAGGGGATCGCCGAAGACAAAGACGAAGCCGCGCTCACCGACCAACAGAACGAGATCGACCGCGTCCGACGCAAGCTCACCGCGCTCGGCACCGACTACTTCCAGAGTTCCCCGAAGCCGCAGCTCGCGATCCTGGTCAACACAATGCTCGCGTGGCAGAAGCTCGGTGAGTGGGAGCGCGTCGACCAAGTCGCCAAGATGACGCTGGACACCTACGGCGAAGTGACCGAGGAGCAGCCCAAGCGCGTCATCGACCAGCTGGTCCGTCCAATGATCGGGGAAGCCATGCTCCAGCAACGTCGCTTCCAAGAAGCCTTCGACCTGCTGCAGCAGGCCGAAGAGGCCAACCCGGACCAGTGGGAGATCAAGCGTCAGATCGCTCGCGCGCTCGGCGGCTGGTTCGAGTTCTCAAGCACCGGCAACTATGTCAGCGAGCCGGGGCTAGACCGCCCAGAAGAGGCCTACATGAAGTACTACGGTGACCCTGAGAGGTCGTACCGCATCTGGGCGACGCGCCCAGAGGTCAAAAAGTACAGCCTCGAATGGTACCGGTTCATGTGGGAGTCCTACTGGTTCGCCAAGCAAGCCGCCAAAAAGGACAGCAAGTACGAAGAGATCGCGGCGAAGTTCTTCCGGATCGCCCAAAGCACCAATGAGTTCGAGACCCTGAAGAACTACGGCACAGAGGGCAAGATGATCCTGAGCTACTTCCGAAGCAACCGCTGAGCCCCCCCCAACGCCGCAACACATCCACGTAGGTTTGACCAAAATGCGAATCCTCTCCCTGTTGTTCCCGGTGGCGCTGCTGCTCCCAGCCACTGCGACCGCGCAAAAGATCAACGACGTCATCCTCAAGAAGGACGGCGCCCGCGTCCGCGGCGTTGAGATCACCGAGTTCCTGCACACCGGCATCAGCGGCAAGCGCGGCAACGACGAGTTTGAGCTGCCCGCTCACCTCGTCAAAGACGTCGAATGGAGTGACCTGTCGGAAGAGTTCCTTGCCGGCAAGGGCGCGATGGGCCGCGGCGACTTCGCCGCCGCCGCGCAGTTCTTCGGCGCCGTCCAAAGCGATCGCCCGCTGGTCAAAGCGGACGCCGAGTTCTTCAAGGTCAAGGCTGCGATCGCCGGCATCGGCGCTGACAAAGCCAGCGCGAGCACCGCAGCCTCGCACATGAAGGACTGGGTCGGCAGCAACGTCAACCACTGGCGAACGCCAGAAGCCCTGCTGCTGCTGGGCCGCGCCGAGCGCCTCGCAGACACGGCGAGCGCAGCAACGGCGACGCTTAAGGACCTTGACGACCGCGCCGTCCGAGACGGCTTCGGACCGTTCTGGAGCGCGCAGGCTAAGTATGAGCTCGCCCTAACGCTCGTCGCTGCCGGCAAGTCCGGCGAGGCGCGCACCGCGTTCAAGTCGGCGACGAGCGCCATCAAGACGGCCTTGAGCACCAGTAAGACCGACTCCGACGAGCTAGAGGTCCTGAAGACGCTCGCCCGCGTCGGCGAAGGCGAGACATACTTGACCGACAAGGACTACCAGAAGGCCGAATCGTTCTTCAAGCGCCTCGCCAGCGACCCGTCCCCGGCCCTGAAGGCCGCGGGCGCCGCAGGTGAGGGTGAGGCCATCTTCTTGGGCGCGGTCGCCAACAAGAACCCCAACGACCTCCGCCGGGCGCAAATGGCGCTCGCAAAGGCCAGCGTCGCAGACAGCGCCAATGGCGAAGCCAGCGCTAAGGCCAACTACTACCTTGGCCGCTGCCTGCTGGCGCTCGGCCCTGACAATGAGGGAGACTCCTACAAGCAGCGCGCCCTGCAATACTTTAAGGTCGTCTACTCGTCCTACGCGGCAACGCGCTGGGCGGCCCTTGCTAAGGCCGAGGCGCAGAAATAGCGCCCTGAACCGGCCTCCCCTCACCCCTTCTAACTTCTGAGCAGATTTGTTTGCCGCTGGGGCTTCCCAGAGCCGCCGCCGTCGAGCAAACTTGCATCTCCCCTCTCTTTCGAATCCTTCGAATCCCATCTCCCGCGCTCTGCGCTGGGTTCAAGGCAGTTTTTCACATGATCCTCAAGTACGTGCCGTCCGTTCGGTCCATGGCGATCTCCGCCCCGATCTTGCTCGCTAACTCCTTGTTTGCCCAAGATGGCGCCACGGAGAAGCCTGCGTTCCTCACCGATGTCGTCGAGAACATGGGCGTCATCGGCGCCCTGATTATCGTGATGTCGATCATCGCCCTCGCGCTGATCATCGAAAACTTCATGTCGATCAAGCGCGAAAAGATCGCGCCGCTGGATCTTCATGAAGAGATCGAGGCGTTCTTCAACGAGGAGAACTTCCAAGACGCCGTCGAGCTGTGCGCGGAAGAGAAGACCTACCTGACGAACGTCATTGGCGCGGGGCTCTCGAAGCTCGGCCACGAGTTCGAGACCATGCAGACCGCGGTTCGGGAGATGCAAACCGAGGAGTCGGTCAAGCTCTTCCAGAAGATCGGATGGCTGTCGCTGATCTCGGCGATCGCGCCGATGATGGGCCTGTTCGGCACGGTGACGGGCATGTTCGACACGTTCGGGACGATCGCGGCGTCTGGCGGCAACGTCTCACCGGCGAAGCTCGCGGGCGGCATTAAGGGCGCTCTGGTCACGACGATGCTCGGCCTGATGGTCGCGATCCCTGTCGGCATCGGCTTCTTCGTGATGCGTAACCGCGTCATCCGAACCTCGACCGAAGTTAACGCCCTCACCGAGGAACTGTTCGAGCGCTTCCGCTCGAAGTAGCCCTCAGCCTGGCCGATCTAAGCCGTCGAGACCGCAGCGGGCGTAACACCCGTTGATCACGACGGCCTCGATCAAACCCCACATCGCGCTGCCGAAGGGCAGCGAGCGACGAAAGGAACAGCCGAATGAACCTTGAAAAGATGGTGCAGGAAGAGCTCGACATGGACATGACGCCCATGATCGATTGCGTCTTCCTGCTGATGATCTTCTTCGTGCTGGTCATCGACCTGAGCCAGAAGAACCTCGAGGACCTGATCCTGCCCCGAGCTGAGTTCCAAGAGCCGGACGAAGAGCCGGACGAGAACCGACCGATCCTGAACGTGCTTCAGAACGGAACGGTCATCTACAGCAGCAAGGTCTACTACGACCCCGCGCAGCACGGGAAGGACTACTCGAAGATCAAAGACCTGCTGGGGGACATCCGTCGGGTCGGCATCGCCAACAAGACGTTGACGCTCGTAGACAAGGACGTCGGCGGTGCGACCGCCAAAGTCATGGATGAGCCGATCCTGATCCGCGCAGATAAGTGGACGGAGTGGCACTACGTCGGCGAGATCATGAAGCAGTGCTCGCAGCCTGACATCGCGTTCTGGAAGGTGCAGCTGGCCCTTTCCGAAGAAGACAAGGAAACCGGCGAGAAGAACGCCAGCCTCACGAGGGGACAATGAGCGCAATCGACGACGCCCAGGAAGAAGCGAACATGGACCTGACGCCGATGATCGACGTCGTGTTCCTGATGATCATCTTCTTTATCTGCATCGAGTTTAAGGTGCTTGAGTCCAAGCTCGACGCCTTCTTGCCGACCGACAAGGGCAGCCAATCCACCGTCGTAGAGCCTGAGGAGCAGCTCTCCATCAAGATCCACGTGGAGAGTAAAGGCACAGAGGACTACGAGCGGTACGGCGGCAAGGGCGTGAACCCGAACACAGGCCGGCCGAACCGATTCGTCCTAGACGGTCACAAGGTCAAGTGGGAGGTCGGCCCAAAGCCGGTCTACACCCTGGAGGCCCTGCGTAAGGAGCTGGTCCGCATCGCGAGCCTGCCCGAGAGCCAGATCCCGGACAAGGCGAACCCTGGCAAGACGAAGCTGATGAGCTGCGTGATCGAGGCCTACCCAGGCACCTACTACAACGACGTCTCTCGTACGAGCGACGCCGCGCAGAGCGCAAACTTCGCAGAGATCAACTTCGGCGGCGGCCTCGGCCCCGGCAAGTAGATCGCCTTCGCCACCGCCCACCGCTTAATCGGCGAGGACGGCGGGCTTGCGGCGCGATGGCAGCGCTGGCGCCCAGATGAGGGCCGCTCAGCGCGCCCGCCCTAGCGCCCCCGCCGGGGTCGATCCGCGGGCGCAGATCTGACGCTCAAGGCGTCGCTCCAGTGGCGCCGCCGCCGCGAAGTTCGCGGCCTCTAACGCCGGAGGGGGCTGGGCACACTGCAGGCCGAAACCGAGGTCGCGCTACGCACCCAACCCCCTGCCGCAACAAGAAA
>Ga0163179_10000471_pt1 | contig 29451 bp, 19 predicted proteins | sample AtlANTMetagenome_FD_109643 | JGI IMG/M metagenome (GOLD analysis project Ga0163179, IMG submission 109643) | Marine eukaryotic phytoplankton communities from the Atlantic Ocean - Atlantic ANT 2 Metagenome | ecosystem: Environmental > Aquatic > Marine > Oceanic | place: North Atlantic Ocean...
ACGTGGCATGTTGAATCTTTGAATACGCGGCAGCTCTTTGGCCCAGAGGACATAGCCATTGTAGGCGTCCAAAGCAATGATTCGATTCAGTCCCTGCACAAATAATCTTCCACCTGTGGATAATGGAGCAGGCTTGCGTCCGTTGCGGTCGGGTTGAGCCCGGGGGCCGGGGCGACCAATCCATTGAACCTCGAGATCTTCTGTCTTGGAGACACCTGATAATTTTTCACCGCCAAACGCCGCATTGGAAGCATTGCCATATTGATGAGACCATTCCCCTGAACCTTCCAATGGTCCGCGAGTCATCATCATACCCTCTGTACCTGATTTGAGTTCCAGTTGATGCTTTACTGCCATCTTTTTCAGGGCGGCGAACCAAGGTGAAAGATGAGCTTTCTCCTGTTCGATTCCTTTTGGCGTAGGAATATAGGCCACTCCTCCATCAGGACGCAGCCACTGGGCAACATTTTTAAATAAAGGAGGTAGGAGGGCTGGTTCTGAGCTTGACGCGGGATGGATGACAATCAAGTTGGCAAACATGGGAGTGATCGGCAATGGCAGCGAGGCAGTTGACTTGTGAATGGCGATACGCGATCCATAACTTCCGAGCGATGTTAACATGTCCCTTGATGACGCAATTTTTTGCGGATCTTTCTCGAGACCGATAATACGTAGTTGACTCTGCTTCGCCAGGCTGTGCGCCAAGCGACCATCATCGCTCCCAATCAAGAGTCCGATACCTTGTCGAATACCCGTGTCCTCAATCAAAGTGGCAGCCAATCGTGATGCTTCAAGGTTTGATGTGGTGTGAGGTAAGGCCGTAATTCTGGGCATTGAAAAGTTAAAGAGGTTGTCACATTCGAACTCCTCCGTGGCTTTAAGGCTACCATCATTACCAATTGCCTCGACAGTGAATGAGTAGACTCGATTATGCTGCAGCGATGAGAGAACCATGCGATGCTCTGTTTTCAACTGGTTTTCCAGGAAGACAACGGGTTCCTTGTTTTTACCGGTTAAAATGAGTTTAGTCGGGCTCGGCTGGACGGTTTCGTACGAGATTTCTGCTTCCGATTTCGAGATGAATTGCAGGATAGGGCCGGATGCCAATTCAAGGACAGGTGCAGGAGGCTCGGGCAATGGGAAATCAACTTCTCGTGTATGATTGCCGATTTCTTCCACACTGAGGACTCGATGGTAAACTCGGACTTCATGCACCATGCCTTTGCTGAAATAATGTTCATCCTTGTCGTGATAAGCTCCTATTTCATAAAAGGCACTGGGCGGATATTGAATCGCACCGCTCTGTTGTGTTGAGGTGGCAGCTATTGCTCCATTGACGTGCAGTGACATTGTGGCTCCATCATAGGTAGCCGCGAGATGATACCACTGCCCCGTGAGGAAATCCTCGTCAGCTTTCATGTAGTTGAGTTTGTCAGGCCCATTTTGACCATTCAGCGCAAAGCTGAACTTTTGATCCACAAATCCAAGTAACCAACCTTTTTCATAGGTGCCGTTATCCTGGATGGCACCCACAATGCCGCCCCACGAAAGTGGTTCGTCAATACGCACCCAGGCTTCTACCGAGAATTGTTTTTTCGGGATTTCAGAATCAGATAAATCTCCCTTAATAAGCGCACTGGTCGATCCATCCAGTGTCAAAGCTTGCTTCTCATCGATCCTGGCCAGTTTGGCAGATCCGACTAAACTGGCTGGAAGTTTGCCCGCCAGGTTGCGTATGACTTTTCCTTCTGTCGCATCCTGATGGAATACCCAACGACTTATCAATGAATCATCCTTTACCGTTTGAATCGGCTTCAGTGGAGGTAAACTTTCAGATTCGTTTTCAACCGTCTGGCTGAGCGCAAGTGGAGAACTTGCCGTGGGGCGAAAGGATTGAATGATACCCTGATCCGTGCTCGCGTAGAGCGCTCCGTTTGCCACTGCCAGGCCGTAAACGCGACCAGGTATGGATGATTGCCAGATCATCTTGCCACTCAATGCCTCAAAAGCTGCGAGTGTGTCCGTACCTCCGGCAAAAAGGGTTTCTCCAGCCTTGATCAGACTATGAGAAAATGTGTTTTCCTGGCCCCACAGAGGATTCTTGTTTTTCCGATCCATCGCAGCCAGGGATTTGTTTGTGAGAAAAAATGCTTTTCCTCCATCCACGACCATGGCGTTGGCGTTGGGGTAAGTGGCATATGTCGTTCGATTACTGCGGTTGCTGTCGGTGATCCATCCGGTTTTGTTACCCGGGCCATGCAGAATACCCGCATCGGGTGTCAACATGACAAAACATCCGCCTCCCCCTTTGAGCCCTCCTAACAATTTTCCATTGGCTCGGTTGTAGATGAGTGGGGATACCCTTCCTTGCGGAGCTACCAAATGTTCATCGGAGGCAAGCAATGCACCTTCAAACGTGGCGTTGTCGATTCGCTTGACGAAATGTTTGTCCGCAGAGAGTTTTCCTGTCGCGGCATCGATGGCGCATAGATAGGATTCCTTCCAGGGTAAAAGGCTTGCGGCGAAATAAGCCGTATCATTCCGAATGAGAACTCCAGTGCGTATGGGCCAAAAAGGGATCAACTTGCCATTGTTCAAGATTAGTTTTTCGAGAGGTTTAGGGCGAAAAGACCAGATTAAAAGGCCATTCTCCGCGTCAAGACATCGAACCATGCCATCATCCGACCCGAAAAAGATCCTTCCATCATGATACGATGGCGCAATCCTGATGGGGCCGTCTGTGTGATAAATCCAACGTTCATTGCCCGTTTCCGCATCCAGGCAGCGCACGGAGTCATCCACACTGGATCCGAAATACACATTATTGCCTGCGGCAATGACATGGAAAACCGGGTCGTAATTCCTCATGGACTTCAGTCCGCGAATGCCTGCGTAGGCATCCCACTTGGCGGGACCTGACCATGCAGGATGAGGAGGGTGTGCAGATTTCCACGTCCAAGATGTTTCCAGCGAGCTGGCGGGCAGTTGCTCCGTTGTCTTGGCGCTCCTGTAATTATCGTGCTGGTAAACGGGCCAATCTTCTCCGACAGCCTCAAACGTCAAAAAAGCAGCGATGACACAAAAGGTTGATTGAATGTTTTTCCAGTGAAACATGAAGTGATGAAGTGAGGGCAGGTTCAATTGAAAACGCATGACATATTGAAATTTAAATATCGCAATGGGCTGTTCTGTTCGATTCAAATTCGAATTGACGGTCCTTAAGCTGAACTATGTTGACGGATACCCTTCAAGTCAATCGATCATCCGCTCTAATATGCCTTGTGGAGTCCCTGAAATTAAAACACGATGAAGTCATATTTTCTTGAAAACAAAGGACTCCATTTTATGAAACTTCGCTACTCTTTATCGATTCTTTGGATACTCGGTTTCAATTACTGCCTTCATTCCGAAGATTGGAAAGTCATGGTTCCTCCAAGCGAATTAAAGCTTGCTGGTTTTTACGAGAAATATGTCAGTGTGGATGGTTACCCTGTGGTGAGTTCAGGGAAAGTGAATGACTTTGCCCTCAAAGAAGCGGCTTACCTGATCGACATGATGCTGGCGCAGCGGCCCGACGTCCGAGATGCCATGATCAAAAGCGGATCCAGGATGATCGTGATGGCTCATGATGAATACACGACTGACGTACCGGAACATGCTCATCTGAAGCCCAAAGAATACTGGGATGCCAGAGCTCGTGGGCTGGGTGGCTCGCGCACGGATCCGGTCTGTTCATGTGGGCAAGAAAACCTGCTTGGCTTTGAGGGGGATCCGTATGCAACAGAGAATATTTTGATCCACGAATTTGCCCATAATATTCACTATCGGGGACTGGATCGATTGGATGACACGTTTGATGATCGATTGAAGAAATCCTATGATGCCGCGATGGAAACTGGGCTTTGGAAAGGTAAGTATGCTTCGGTGAATCATGCCGAATACTTTGCGGAAGGTGTTCAATCCTGGTTCAACAATAACCGTCCACCGGATCATGACCATAACCATGTCGACACAAGAGCTGAACTCCTTGAATATGACCCCGGATTAGCGGCTTTATGTGCCGAGGTTTTTGGTGAAACCAAGCTGGTATACACCAAGCCAATCCAACGCTTGAGAGACCATTTAGAGGGATATGATCCAAGAGGGGCACCCAGTTTCGCCTGGCCTGAGAGCTTTAAAAAGGTTCAACGTGAAATCCGCGAGAAAGCCAGCTCTCGCTAGGGTAATCAGGAGTCACTCGCCACTCTGATCTATGGGTGAATCACTCACTCGCTCTATTTTGTGAATTGGTAGAGGTCGGTCTCGCTGCGGATGTAAATGCTGTTTCCCACAATGGCAGGTGATGCATGGAACCTACCCTTCAGTTCATTGATCGCAAGTAAGGCGGGTTCTTTACCGCGTTTCAAAACCAGTGTTCTTCCTGACTCACTGAGCAGGTAAATGCGATTCGATGCGCCTACCGGGGAAGCGCTGAAATTGGGGTTATCGGGAAGGCGATGTTTAAAGTAATATCGATGTCCATCATTAGCGCGTACACAGGAAAAAAAGCTGCTGTCTTCCAGCAGGTAAAGTTCATCCCCCCAGAGCATGGGGCAGGGGACATAGGGTGCGCCCCTATCGAGCGACCATGCAATACTTTTGGAGTCTGTAAGGTCACCTATTTGTCCAAGACGGATTGCATGCACTGTATCTTTTCTCCAACCGCTGGCGGCAAACGCCAGGCCATGGCCTACAGCAGGCATCGGAATCGCACTCAGACTTTGACCTCCACATTTCCACAAAAATCTTCCGGTGTTCAAATCGTAAGCACAAACCGAAGAGCCGTTGATGACGATTCGATCTTGGCCTTCATATCTATAGACGCGAGGAGTGGTCCAGTTGGAAACTTCATCACGACGGGTCTTCCATATTTCTTTTCCTGTATGCTTATCGATGGCTACTACGAATGATTGGAGTTCATGGTCGACAACAATGATTAACTTGTCGCCATGCAGCACGGGTGATGTTCCTTCCCCCAAAGCATCCTCCATGGCCTGTGCTTGAAAATCTTTTTTCCACACAAGTCGCCCATCGTAGTCGTGGCAAAACAATCCAAAGGAGCCGAAATACGAGTAGACGTGTTTTCCATCAGTTACGGGAGATTCGGAGGCGAATCCGCCTTTCCTGTGGTGGCCTTGATGCGGCATTCCCTCAAACACAGTTTTGTTCCAGAGCGTCTTGCCTTTGATGCCGTCCAGGCAAATCACCGCGAGCCGCTGAGCTTTCCATGAACTTGCGACCGCTGGATGTTTTCGAATGTTTGGAGTGCCTGAAGGAATCACATCAGGGACGGGCAGTTTTTCACTCAACGGGATGGCTGTATGAATGAAAATACGATCCCCCCAGATGATTGGCGTACTCCATCCACTGCCTGGTATCGGTGTTTTCCAAGCTAGATTTTCTGTCTCACTCCACGTAACCGGCGGATCTCCCTCGGGTGAAACACCATTCCAGGTAGGCCCCCTCCATTGAGGCCAATGGTGATTGGCCTCGCTCGCAAGGGCTAGAGCGCTGGTGAACAAAAAGAGGGTGTTCAGGAACGTCCGCATGGATCCAAGGCTAGTGGCTGGATTTTGGAAATCAAACCGAATGTGGATGACAATATCCCAATGGCGCACTCAGGACATTGCCTGTCTTCTTCCCTGAACTCTTTTCAATCGTCGAAATGCTACGAGTTTGTTTACTGACCGATAAGGCATCCATAAACAAGCGAAAAGAAAGGTGCTCAAGCCTCGTGACGATCAAAGAAAGCTTTTCATCTAGTCGGAAGGTCGTCAGGGAAGACGATTCATTGCAGGGTTGTGTCGAAGTGGGGGTATCTGTCAGTATTGGACTCGAGATTTATGACGCAGAAAACATCAAAGAAATCCTTGAGCCGTAGCCAGCTTTTTACCTTCAGGTTGTTGGCGCTTACAGTGGTGCCTCTGGTTTTGCTGGTAGGTATCGAATTGTGCCTGCGCCTTTTTGGTTTTGGTTATTCGACCGATTTTTTCGTTCAGACTGAATTAGATGGCAAACCATACTGGCGTGAAAACCCAAAGGCTCTTTGGCGCTTCATGCCACCCTCCATGGCGAGACAGCCAAGGCCGCAGATGATTCCAGTGGAAAAAGCCGATGGTGTAACTCGTATTTTTGTTCTTGGCGAGTCTGCTGCTCTTGGAGATCCGGAGCCTTCTTACAGCATGGGGCGCATTTTGAAAATACTCCTGCAGTATCATTTTCCAGATCAACAGTTTGAGGTCATCAATACGGCGATCACTGCCATTAATTCACATGTCATTTTACCAATGGCCCGGGAGTTAACCGAAATGAAGGGAGATTATTGGCTGGTCTACATGGGAAACAATGAAGTGCTGGGCCCTTTTGGTCCAGGTACGGTGCTGGGTGATCAGATGCCCCCACAATGGCTGCTGAACCTTTCATTGAAAGCCAAAACGACTCGATTTGGGCAATTATTATCCGGGCTGGAGAGTGGTTCTGGGACTAGTTCCGGCAAAGAATGGACGGGGCTGCGCATGTTCATGGAACAAACACTAAAGGATTCCGATCCGCGAATGGAGTCCGTGCAGCGTGTTTTTCAGCGCAATCTCAACGCCTTGCTCGAAGAAGCGAAACAGTCAGGAGTGCGTGTTGCTTTGTCAACGGTCCCAGTCAATCAGGCGGATCATGCTCCCTTTGCATCCTCAGATCCTGATGGTTTGACCTCAGAGGAGGCTCAGCTCTGGGAAAAGTCCATGATGCAAGCAAAGCAGCTTCTGGATTCGAATCTTTTCGTGGAAGCTTTGAACGCGCTTCAACAAATCGAAAAGCTTGGTGAATCTCATGCCGAACTGCAGTGGTTGATCGGTCATTGCTTATCCAGTCTGGAGCAAAAGGAAGCATCCTTGCCATATTTTAAAAAAGCGCTTGAGTTGGATACGCTGCGTTTCAGGGCCGATCAACGAATTAATCATGCTATTCACGAATCTGCGGACTTGTATCAGGGAGACTGGATTCATCTTGTGGATGCGGAGGCTGCCCTTGCTTCAAAGGCAAAAAAGGGTCTGCCAGGCGATGATTTTTTCTGGGATCATGTCCATATGAAGTTCCAGGGTAATTATCTGGTCGCCTTGCTGACCGCCGACTGGATTGCCAAGGATTTGCGGGCTCGATTCAATCTAGAGGTCAAGGAATCTTCACAATGGCTCTCAGTAAGGGACGTTGCCAAATTCCTTGGATTGTCGCTATGGAGTGATTACCAAATGACCACTCAGATGCTGCAACGCATGAACCAGGCACCTTTCACTCAAATGGTGAATCACGCCCAGCGAATGGAGCGACTGAAGGTGCAGCTGGATCAACAATCCAGGGGTGCGCAAGCGGAATCTTTTGAACCCCAGGCAGCCGTTTATCTGGGTTTGGTCCGCATGAAACGTGATGATTGGGTTTATCAGGATCAATTTGCAAAGTTTCTTGAATCCTTTGGGCACAAAAAGAAAGCGATTACAACATGGCGTGAGGTTTTGAAAATTATGCCTCATTACCTCATCGGAAGATATCAGCTGGCCATGCTTCTGGGGGAAGATGCTTCCACCGCCCAAGAGGCTGAGATCCTTGCACGCGCTTTGATTCAGGAACGACCAGAAGCACCTGAATTCATTCGGGCATTGGGGCGATCACTCTACGCTCAATCCAGAGATCCTGAAGCGGTAGCTGCGTTTCAAAAAGCCTATGAGCTTCGTGAAGATGATCTTGAGTCGGTCATGATGCTGGGTGCCGCCTTGGACAAAGCTGGGCAAGTTCAAGAGGCCATAGCGATTTTTGAGAAAGCACTTGCCTTGAATTCAGAATTAAAGGCGGCCCATCAGTCCATTGCGGCTATTTATCGAAGATTGGGGAACGAACCCAAGGCACTTGAGCATGAGAAGCAGGTAAGCACAGCGGAACTCGAGGGAGATGAAGAGATCGTTGAATTGTTTTAGCATCTGCAGAAAAACCTCATTTCAGACACATTCCTTTGAGAGAGCGGCCTATTTTCCCTCCGTGTTGCACGCTCCAGCAATCAAGGTGTGCAGTTCGTTGACACCTACTGGGAGGATTGTTACCTTGGTCGCTTTGGAAAATTCCAGATAATGAACTATAAAGACACACTGAATCTTCCGCAAACCGGCTTTCCGATGAAGGCCGATCTGGTAAAACGCGAACCTCAACGCCTGCAGGCCTGGGAGCAGGCAGGCTTGTATGATCGCATTATTGAATCGCGTCGTGATAGAGAGGTGTTTCTGCTCCACGACGGCCCCCCCTTTGCCAATGGGGATGTCCACATCGGCACGGCTGGCAATAAGATCCTCAAGGACTTTATCCTGAAATTTCAAACCTTGAAAGGAACCCATGCGCCTTACGTACCTGGTTGGGATTGCCATGGATTACCGATTGAATTTAAAGTTGTTCAGGAACTGAGGAAAAAGGGTGCGGACATGAGTGATGTCGCTGGGATCCGTACCGCCTGTGATGCCTACGCACGTAAATACATAGATCTTCAACGAGAACAGTTCAAGCGACTCGGTGTCCTGGGGTGCTGGGACAAACCTTACCTTACCCTCAATAAAGAATATGAAGCCGCTGAGTTGAGGATGTTTGCAGACTTGATTGATCAGGGCTATGTGTATCGAGGCAAGAAGCCTGTCTACTGGAGTATTCCCTGCCACACCGCTCTGGCGGAGGCCGAGGTCGAGTATCAAGATCATGTCAGCCCGAGTGTGTTTGTTAAATTCAAGGTCATGGGAGAGCCCAACACCTTTGTGTTGATCTGGACGACGACACCATGGACGCTGCCTGCGAATCTGGCTGTTGCCTTTAATTCAAAACTCCAATACTCAGAAATCCAGGTTGAAGACGAGTCTTACATTCTTTCCAATGGTCTTCTGGATGCACTGGTTGAAAAGATGGGGTGGGACAATTTTCAAATTACCAGAAGCCTTGATTCAGACCAGCTCGAGCAGATTGAATATGAACACCCGTTCTGTGATCGTAGCGGTAAGCTTCACGATGCTGATTTTGTGGATGATAGCACGGGGACCGGATTTGTTCATATCGCCCCCGGCCACGGGCTTGAGGATTATGGCTTGGGAATGCGAGTTGGTTTGCCAATCTACTCCCCGGTTGATGACCGTGGTTGTTTGACTCACACCTCAGACTTGCCTGCTGAGGCTCAGATGCCTGAAGAAATGATAGGCAAATCTATATTGGAAAAGAAGCATCAAAGCGAAGCAAACGAAGCGGTTATTGAAAGACTCAAGGCATCAGGGCACCTGCTATTTAATCAAAAATACACTCACAGTTACCCCCATTGCTGGCGTAGTAAGACCCCTGTTATTTTCAGAGCAATGGATCAATGGTTCATCAATGTGGATCACAATGATTTTCGGGAGAAGGCACTTAACGAGATCGCTCATGTGAAATGGGTTCCCGAGTGGGGTCGGAATCGTATTGAAGGGGCTGTTAAATCACGCCCTGATTGGTGCATCTCAAGACAACGCACCTGGGGAGTTCCGATTCCAGCCTTTCATGATGCAGATGGAAATCCCTTACTTGATGGCAGAATCGTGCGCAAAGCATCTGATCTGATTGAAAAGCATGGATCCAACATCTGGTTTTCTGAATCTACGGAATCTCTCTGGAGACAATGCCGGCCGGAAGATTGGGATGGGGCCGAGGCTACTGCAAAATCATCGGACACACTCGACGTCTGGATCGATTCCGGAAGTTCTTCACGCAGTGTTATCATGCAGCGTGAGGAGCTGCGCAGGAATGCTGGACCACAGGGTGATCCCATCGCACCAGTCTGGCAGGCGGACCTCTACCTGGAAGGCAGTGATCAGCATCGCGGTTGGTTTCAGTCCTCACTGTTGTTGTCCCTTTCAGCGAATGGCTCTGCGCCCTATAAAACCGTCTTGACACACGGGTTCATGGTCGATGCCGACAAGGAAAAAATTTCCAAGAGTAAGCAGGGGCAAGGTGCTTATACCAAGCCCCAGACTTCGGAAGCTTATATCGGGACCTATGGTGCCGATATCGTACGTCTGTGGGTTGCTTCTCAGGATTTTCGGAATGATATTGTCGTGAGTGAGGAACGTGTCAAAAAAGTTGCTGAAACGTACCGACTGCTGCGCAATTCGCTGAGGTTTCAATTATCCAACTTGTATGATTTTGAACCTGAAAAAAACGCTGTGCCTCATGATCAATTGACACCGTTGGATCGCTGGATGCTGGACGCTTGGTCTCGACTGGAGCAGGAGGTTTATGATGCATTCGGCCGTTTTGAGTTTCATATCGTGTATCAGAAAGTGAGCCAGTTCACAGCGGTTGAGATTTCTTCTGTTTACCATGATCTTGTCAAGGATCGCCTCTATTCAAACGCTGCCGAATCGCATGCACGCCGCTCCACCCAAACGGTCCTGCATCATATGGTGCGTCAACTTTGCCAAACACTTTCGCCCATGCTTGTGTTTACAAGTGATGAGGCGTGGGAGTTCATTCCAGGAGTCAAAGATGGAGATTCGGTGCACCTGCAGGAATGGGAACCTTCAAACTTCAGGTTAAGCGAGCAGGAACATGCTGATTGGGTGCGATGGATGGCATTGCGCGATCAAGTGTTGGCCAAGCTTGAGGATGCTCGACGGGAGAAGGTTATTGGTAAGTCACTGGAAGCAAAAGTCACCATCCAACTTCCATTTGATGAAGTGAATAGGCTGAAAAACAACCATACTGTGATCAGGGAGATATTGAATATTTCTCAACTTGAGTGGATTGAAGGCGAGTCATTGGAAATCCACGTAACCAAAGCTGAGGGAAGCAAGTGCAAGCGATGCTGGCATTGGGAACTGGACGTTGGTAATCATGAAGAACACCCTGAAATATGCAAACGCTGCGTGGACGCAGTTGAATCTCAGAAGGTCACTGACTAGCTTCAGTATTCAAGCGCATGAATCAAATCGATCTTAAAGACAGAGTAGCTGTGGTAACGGGCGGGGCTCGTGGAATCGGTCAATCCATTATTAAACGGTTTCTTGCATCAGGTGCAAAATGTGCCTTATGGGATCGTGATGTCGACCTAGCCAAATCATGGGTGTCGAAACTGGAGGATCCTTCCAGAGTTGAAATCATGGTGGTTGAGTTGACAGCTCCAGAGTCCGTGGCTTCAGCAGCGAAAGATACGAAAGAGCATTTTGGTAAAATAGATATTGCCGTGAACAATGCAGGTATCGCAGGGGTTAGTAAAAAGCTATGGGAATGCGAATGGAATGAATGGCGTGAGGTTATCGAATTAGACCTGATGGCGGTCTTTCATGTATGTCATGCAATTGTCCCGGTGATGCTGGGTTCTGGATACGGTCGCATAGTGAATATCTCCTCCATTGCAGGCAAAGATGGTAATCCAAACGCTTCTCATTACAGCGCTGCGAAATCCGGGGTGATTGGACTCACGAAATCGCTTGGTAAAGAGCTTGCCGAAAGCGGTGTCCACGTAAACTGCGTGGCCCCTGCCGTTATTGAAACCGATATTTTGAAGCAAGTGAGTCAGGAACATATTGACTACATGGTCTCAAAAATTCCAATGAAACGCGTCGGTCAGCCGGATGAGGTAGCTGCATTAGTCGCATGGTTGGCTTCGGAAGACTGTTCCTTTTCCACCGGAGCAGTTTATGATATATCAGGTGGTCGAGCGACTTATTAATCATTCAGGAGAGTGGTGACTAAAAACAAAGGCGGGTCCGGCAAAGGGCGTTCAAGAGACTATGGGGCAAAGAAGCGAAGCACCTTCGAAATAGTCCGTCGTGTTTCCGTCTTTTTGATGCCCTACAAATGGATGGCTCTGGGCACCATTGGATGCGCGGTTGTTTCCCTTGGTTTCGCTTTTGTTTATCCTCAATTAACTTCATATATTATCGATGAAGTAATCACCAATCAGAGGATGGAAGAGCTTCCGTGGGTGGTTGGGGGATTGATTGGCGCATTTTTCTTCAGAGAACTTTTCAACAGTTTCCGCATCATCATCAATAATCACTTCGAACAAAATGTGATTTTTGACATGCGCCAGCAAGTTTACAACCGTCTTCAGAACCTTCCTGTCAATTACTTTGACCAACGGGCATCGGGGGACCTGATGACACGTGTCATCGAAGATGTAAATAACGTAGAACGTGTCCTTATTGATGGTACTGAACAGGGGACAGTCGCTATTTTAAGTGTATTTGGAGTTCTGGTATTTCTGTTTACCATGAATCCAGTCTTGGCTTGGGTTGCATTGATTCCCATGCCTATTCTGATTGGTGGTGCGTTGGCTTACACGTTGACCGCCCACAAAAGATATAGACGTCAACGCGTTGCCTCCAGTGCCATGAACGCTTTGTTGATGGATAACCTCCAAGGCATTCGGCAGATCAAGGCTTTTTGCCGTCAACGGCATGAGGATCAGAGGTTTTCTGATCGATCAAACGAGTTGCGAGAAGGTTCTTTGGGAATCATGAAGGCCTGGGCCATTTATTCTCCAACGATGGCGTTTGCGACTTCGCTTGGCACGGGGCTTGTGCTTTGGGTCGGAGGCCGGATGGTGATTCAAGGGGGGATGTCCATCGGGGATCTTGTTGGGTTCGTGCTGTTTTTAGGTCTTTTCTACGAACCTATCGGGCGTCTTCATGGTTTGAACCAAATGATGCAGGGAGCCCGTGCCGCTGGCGAACGTGTGTTTGATATTCTGGACGCCGAACCTGAGAGACCCGCTCGAGATCAACCTTTGGAAACTCCGGTCACTGGGGAAGTTGTTTATGAAGGGGTGACTTTTCAATATGACAATGATCGAACTGTTCTCAATGATATTTGCTTGCACGCACAACCGGGGCAAATGATTGCTCTGGTTGGGCCGACCGGCGCAGGAAAGTCATCTGTTGTCAACTTGCTGCCTGCTTTTTATGAGCATAATAGCGGCAGGATTCTTATTGATGGACAGGATATTACCCATCTCGATCTGGAATCCCTGAGAACTCAGATCAGCGTTGTATCTCAAGAACCCTTTTTATTCAATGGCACCGTTCGTGAAAATATCCTCTATGGGAAATTGAAAGCGTCAGATGAGGAATTAACGCAAGCTGCTAAAGCTGCCAATTGCCACGATTTCATTCAAGCGCTGCCCGATGGGTATGATTCCCATGTAGGAGAGCGCGGTGTGAAGCTCAGTGTGGGGGAAAAACAGAGGATCAGCATTGCGCGTGCGTTGCTTAAGGACGCTCCCATACTTATTCTTGATGAGGCGACTGCCAGCGTGGACACCGCTACGGAGCGATTAATTCAGGAAGCTCTGGAGCGACTCATGCATGGAAGGACCAGTTTTGTGATTGCACATCGATTGAGTACGATTCGCAATGCGGATCAAATCCTTGTCATGCGGGATGGCTGTATCATCGAAAAAGGCACGCACGAAGAATTGATTCGGGTAGAGGGCATTTATGCCCAGTTGACGCGCATTCAGAATACGACTTTTATTGAAGAGGGTTTCGAAAAGATCCCAGAGGATTGCTGATGCAAAAAGAGTGCCCCGATGGAGCACTCTTTTCGATTGATTTACTTCCTTCAGTCAAATTCAATTACCCAGCCATGCGGGGAACTTCTTCGTGCGCTCAAATCCATGCCTTTGGTATGACCGGTGCCATTTCAGTGTCCACATCTGCTTGATGGAACGAGTACTTCTCACGGAATGATCGAAGTAAAGGACGTTGCTGCCATTACCATGGCGTCCAATTGAAAAGTGCATGGTTTCCTGACCATAGCCAGCCCATTGACCATTGAATGCTGGAGCCTGATCCTTCACGCCGTTTCGATGATCCGGACCTCCTCCGCGCCACATTGCATCAAGGAAAAGTGGGATTTCCGAGACAGAATCGGTCACGTCAAAGGAACCCCAGTGATCTTTCTTGGATCTTCCTTGAATATCTACCTTGGCGTTGTAAATCCAGTTGTTACCGCCGTAGCTGCTGACGAGGAATTTTGAACCAGCTTCACCGTCATTGGCGAAATTAGGGAAATTATATGCGGTTTTGGCTCCCCCCCAATCGACCAGCTGGCTTTCAGGACTATCGAGGGGTTTTTTGGTTTCGGTGGTAGCGCCGCCCGTTCCGCGACGGCTTGTCGCATCAGGGCACAGCAGTAGTGCAGGTTTTTCTCGATAGTGTTCGGCAAGGGCCACAACCCATTCACCGCGGGCCCAGCCAATGTCTCCATCACTGAACTTGCCTTCATTGTCATCCGCATAGAGCTGCCAGACAATGCCCCATTGCTTTAAATTGGACACACAATGAATGGCTTTAGCTTTTGACTTTGCCTTGGATAAGGCAGGCAACAACATACCTGCCAATATGGCTATAATCGCGATGACAACCAAGAGTTCAATTAATGTGAACCCTCCTCTCAATGAGGGATAACTTTTTTTCATGGTGTTAAATTCTACTTTAAAGGGGTTGTTGGAATCTTAAGGGCAGAAATTCGCTTGAGAAGTAAAAATTGAGAAATGTGCTGTCTCAGACGGCCTGCGCCATCAATCAGAACGCTTACGACTGCAAGAAGTCATTCTATCTCTGGAGGGAATTCAATTTCCAAGCCAAGCCGAAAAGCGTTTGGTGCGCTCAAATCCGTGGCGCTGGTAACTTCGATGCCATTTCATGCTCCATATTTGTTTTGGAGATCTTGTAGACCTGACGGAATGATCAAAGTAGGCAACATTGATACCTTTCCCATGTCTGGCAATTGCGAAATGCATGGATTCTTTACCCGCACCAGACCATTGTCCGTTGAAACTTGGCGCTTCGTCTTTACCGGGATTCCGGTGGTCTGGTCCTCCACCTCGCCACATGGAATCAAGAAATAAGGGTATTTCTGAAACAGAATCGGTCACATCAAAGGAACCCCAATGGTCCTTTTTCGCTCTTCCCTGAATGTCATTTTTTGCATTGTAGATCCAGTTATTGCCGCCATAGCTGCTGATCAGGAATTTGGCGCCCGCCTCTCCATCTTGATTGAAATTGGGGAAATTATAGGATGTTTTCGCACCGCCATAATTAACCAGCTGGCTCTCAGGAGTGCCAATGGGCTTTTTGTTTTCTTGTGCTGCCGAACCTGAGCCTCGTCGGTTGATGGCATCAGGACAAAGCAGAAGCGCGGGTTTTTCACGGTAATGCTCAGCCAAGGCAACCACCCATTCTCCCCGAGCCCAACCTACGTCGCCATCACTGAATTTGCCCTCGTTGTCATCGGCATATAACTGCCAGACGATTCCCCATTGTTTCAGGTTAGACACACAATGGATCGCTTTTGCTTTCGATTTAGCCTTTGAGAGCGCTGGTAGCAGCATGCCTGCAAGAATGGCAATAATGGCAATCACCACAAGAAGTTCAATGAGTGTAAATCCGGCCATTTTAAATTTGTGAACATTTTTATGCATGATTCTGGGCAAAATTTTGAATTGAGAGGTACAATACCTATAGTAGCCCCATTTCTTTTTAAAAGGAAAAATGGCGATTTTCTGGGGGGCGCAGTCAAAAGGGGAGAACTAAATAATCCAATGAATTCCTGTTGATGGGCAATGAATCTGGTGATAACCTGCACTCACCATTAGGTAATCCACCTGTCCAAATGAGACAAAAAACAAAACAAACTCCCAAAAATACTGATCTGGTAAAAAACTTGTCACTCTACAAAGAGTTTCAGGCCGAGCGGGAGGAGATCCTCAAGCACAAGTGGATTGAGTCTGAAAAAGCTGGATACGACGTAGGGTTTGACCAGGCCCTAGTCGATTGGATTGTCAATCATCGTCCCTCGTGGCGGAAATCCCGCCAGATCGTCGAATCATAATTTTCCTTTCTACTTTTTCATTAAGCCAGATATTTCTTTTTTGCCTGACACTGTAGTCAGGCTCCGATTTCTTTTTACTATGAATGCCCAAGTCGAAAAGACCTCAGACCTGCTGATGGATTCAAATCAGACCGGAATGATGATTCAAGCAATGGCTAATTCCGTTATTGAACAGCATCCTGAACCTAAAAAACTTGCAATCATTGGAATACAACAAAAGGGAGTGCTGATCGCAGAAGCGATCAAATCCAAATTAAAAGCACATTGGCCTCATATTGAATTGGCATCGGGGGTGCTTGACATAGGCATGTATCGTGACGACCTAGGAATAAACTCTGCCCCTACCTTACAGCCAACCTTCATACCTGAGTGCCTTGAAGAGTTGGATGTTATTCTTGTGGATGATGTTTTGCAAAGTGGTCGTACCATTCGGGCTGCCTTGGACGCACTTCGAGATTTCGGTCGACCAAGCCGTATTCAGCTCGCTGTATTGTTCGACCGGGGTCAGCGTCAGTTGCCGATCCAACCAGATTACGTAGGCAAAGAGATCCAATTGAGGAATGAACAATTTATTGTTGTGAAATCTCTGGAAGAAGCAGGTGAGCTTGAGGTATGTTTAACTCTCAAATGACCTGGAAACGAAAGCATCTCCTTGACATATACAACCTTTCGAAAGAGGAAATCCTTGCTGTTCTCGACACGGCAAAGGGTTTCAAGCAATTAGGGCGTCGATCCATCAAGAAAATTCCTGCACTGCGCGGAAAAACCGTCGTTAACTTGTTTGTAGAGCCGTCCACTCGTACGCGAATAAGTTTTGAACTGGCGGCACAGCGACTGGCTGCTGACATCGTTAATTTCACAGCAGAAGCCTCATCCTTCAAAAAAGGGGAAACCCTCAAAGATACCGCCAAGATTCTGGAAGCCCTTTCGGCAGACATCGTCATCATTCGCCATCGCTCTGCAGGAGCACCCCATTTTTTATCACGCGTAGTAAATACTTCGCTGGTTAACGCGGGCGACGGTGCTCATGCGCACCCTACCCAGGCGCTTCTGGACTTGTTTACCATGCGCGAAAAAGTAGGTGATATTGCTGGAAAGAAAGTGACCATACTTGGCGATATTTTATTCAGTCGAGTAGCCCGCAGCAACATATGGGGATTATTAAAACTTGGAGCTCAAGTAACTTTGTGTGGTCCTCCGACCTTGGTCCCCAAATCCTTAGAATCCATGGGTTGCAAAGTTACCTATAATTTAAAAGAAGCCATTTCCACAGCTGATTTCATCAATTTACTTAGGATTCAACATGAGCGTCAACGCCACAGTATGTTTCCAAGCCTGGGGGAATATTCCAAGCTTTTTGGATTGAACAAAGAGCGACTCGCCTGGACCCGACCTAATGCAGTGATCATGCACCCTGGTCCCGTGAATCGGGGTGTTGAACTGGACAGTGAAATTGCAGATTCGGATCGCAGCGTCATACTCGATCAGGTAACCAATGGTTTGGCGGTGAGAATGGCGGTTCTTTTTCTGATAAGTGGAGGAGATCCATCCAAAGAGACTGGTGACAAACCTTCCACCTGAGTAAACCAATTCATTCAATCTTCATATGCACACCAAATCGATGACTTCTCTTGGTTATTTGGTAATCCTGAGCACTAGTTTGTTCAGCGGATGCCACACATCCAAAGTAACAGAACCTTCACGCACTGCAGCGGAGCTGTTGATGCTAAGCCATTCGGCGGACCACGCCATCAGGGAAATGGATTTTTCGACACTCGATGGTAAAAAATTATTTTTGGATGTCAGTTATTTCGAGAGCGTTGACAAGCCCTACGTGCTTGGTGCACTAAGAGAAAAACTTGGGGAAGACGGGTTGATTTTATTATCCTCTTCAGACGAGGCCGAATACATACTTGAACTTCGTAGCCGCGGTTTGGGTTTGGACACAAGAACCTCCCTGTTTGGTTTGCCTTCCATGGATATTCCCATTCCCCTGGCTGGGCGTATTACTTCACCAGAACTTGCCTTTTACAAGGCTCAAAAAGCCGACAGCATTGCGAGTTTTGCTCTGGCAGTATACCGTAAAACTGATGGTCTGGACCTTGAGCTCACGTCGAGTGGGGCAGCAGAATCTACATTCAACCAATATCAAATACTTGGGTTCATCAAGTGGAGGTCGACTGACATTCCTGAGCTTAAACCAACCTCGTTTGGAATCAGGAATCAGATTCGCAAGCCAGAACATGATACTCGCTGAAAACCGGGCTAGATAAACAGCGGCGTATCATTAAATATTATTAAAATATATGACAGAAAACATTAACTATCGAATCGAAAAAGACACCATGGGGGAGGTGCAAGTCCCCGCAGATGCATACTGGGGTGCACAGACTCAAAGATCTCTTCAGAACTTCAAGATTGGGGAACAAAAAATGCCACGAGAAATCATACTTGGTTTTGCTTATTTGAAAAAAGCGGCCGCGTTGACAAATCGTGATTGTGAGGTGTTGTCTGCTGAAAAAGCACAGCTTATTTCGAGAGCATGCGATGAGATCCTGAGTGGAGACCTTGACGATCAATTTCCGCTGGTTGTCTGGCAAACAGGCAGTGGCACGCAGAGTAACATGAACGTTAATGAAGTGGTTGCTCATCGGGGACATGTCCTTCAGGGCGGAGAACTGGCAGATTCAAGCAAAGTGTTGCACCCGAATGATGACGTCAACAAGTCACAGTCCTCCAATGATACTTTCCCAACTGCGATGCACATAGCAGCATACTCAATGCTTGTAGAGGTGACTGTGCCAAAAATCCGCAAATTGAGAGACACCCTCGCAGATAAGGCAAGGGCATTTATGGGGGTTGTCAAAATTGGTCGTACGCATTTTATGGATGCCACGCCTCTGACCCTGGGGCAGGAACTTTCAGGTTACGTGAGCCAGTTGGATCATGGCCTCAATGCCCTGGAACGTTCTCTGGATCACTTATCCGAACTAGCACTCGGTGGTACTGCAGTAGGAACCGGATTGAACACTCCCCCTGGATTTGATGTCAAGGTTGCTGCAAAAATTGCGGAGTTAACCCAGTATCCGTTCCGTACTGCCGAGAATAAGTTCGAAGCTCTGGGAGCTCACGATGCTGTGGTCGAATCAAGCGGTGCGCTGAAGACGCTTGCTGTCAGCTTGATGAAGATTGGTAACGATATCCGCATGCTGACCTCGGGGCCGCGTTGCGGTATTGGGGAAATCGTGATCCCTGCCAACGAACCTGGATCCTCGATCATGCCCGGTAAGGTAAATCCGACACAGTGCGAAGCTTTGACCATGGTATGTGCCCAAGTAATTGGTAATGATGCGGCGATTTCGGTGGGCGGTATGAATGGTCATTTTGAACTCAATGTTTTTAAGCCTGTCATGATTTTTAATTTCCTTATGGCTGCTCGAAACCTTGGAGAAGCTTGTGAATCTTTCAATGATCATTGCATCGTTGGCCTGCAACCTAATCATACGAACATCAAAAAGAATCTTGAAGATTCACTGATGCTTGTTACCGCGCTCAATCCGAAGATCGGATATGAAAACGCAGCGAAAATTGCCAAGAAAGCACATGCTGAAAACTCAACTCTCAGACAAGCTGCTCTTGATTTGCAACTACTGACGGATGCTGAATTCACTGAGTGGGTTGATCCCTCCAAGATGATCGGTAAAACCCCAGCCATTCCCTGAATTAATTATGACCATTTTAAATCAAGCTCAACGCATATCAAAAGTACCCTTTATTATCGGAGATTTGCTCCTTCTCGCAATAGGAGCTTGGATCATCTGGGACACAGGGGGATTGCCTGATGGTTATCTGCTGAAGACCGTTGTCGGCTGCGTGGTGGCGGGGATATTCTTTAGTGTGCTTCCTTTCCTGCTGGATTATCGAGCGGAGCTCAAGCGTGAGGAAATCAATGAGTTCCAAAACGTCGCTGAGCAGCTGAAGTCGTTGACGCAACTTGAAGAGTATATTCGGCACGCAACTTCGCAATGGCAATCCATTCAGGACCATTGTCTCAAGACCGTTGAAGATGCCGGTCAGATTGGTCAAACAATGTCCGAAGAGTCACGGCGCTTTGCGGAGGTGATGCAGAGCATGAATGTATCCGAAAAGGAACATCTTCGAGTTGAGATTGAAAAGTTAAGACGCAGCGAGCGCGATTGGCTGCAGGCAATTGTTCGAGTTCTGGACCATGTCTTCTCCTTGCACAAGGCCGCGCTTCAATCGGGGCAGCAAAAGCTGATCCACCAGATTTCAAACTTTCAGCACGCGGTCACGGATGTGGTCCGTAGAATGGGATTGGTCCAGCAGAATGCCGAATCTGGAGTTCTCTATAACAGTGAACTACATCAGGTTTTAAATAAAGAGAACGAACAGTTTCGGGAAGCTTCCGTTGCTGAAACCTTGGCTCCTGGCTTTACCTTTCAGGGACGCTTGGTGAGATTGCCTTTGGTAAGGCTGGTAGAAAAATCATCGTTACCATCCTCGGGAGAAAAAACAGATTCAGCAGGTCGTCAGGTTGAAAGTTCTGGTGTTGTAAAAGGTCCAACGAGCTCTGCGACAAATGCACCTATCAAGAAGGACTCAGGATCCTTGCGGTCAGTAACTGACGCAAAACCGCAGCATGTTGATGACGAAGCGACCCCGCTGCCTTCTATCGAGAATGAATCCAAAATAACGGATTCTTCAAATAATCCAGGAAAGAGTGAAGATCCTGGATTATTTGATCAGGATCAATGATCATCATCTGGTGATCGGAGTTCAAATTCGGTTACGGCATGCGCAAGGCCCTTGCCTGTATGCTGGATTGCTTCGGTCGTTACCTGAACCTTCAAAGATTCCAGAGTTTTGGAAGTTTCAGGTCCAATGCTGGCTACTTTTAATTCCGGGTATGTCTCCAGCAAATCAGGGAGATCAAATCGATCATGAAAATGTTGTACTGCTGAACTGCTCGTAAACGTCAACCAGTCAGCACCTTCATTTTGAAGTTTTTCTCCAGTTTCCTGTGGATCGTTTGTTTCTGAGACAGTTCGGTAACACGCAACGTCATCCACCATGGCGCCTTCTTTTTCCAATAATTGGGGAAGCTCGGGGTTGGCAACCTCAGCTCGCGCCAGAAGGATACGGATATTTTCTACGCTTTCATGGCTGTGGATGGCATCTTTGATTTGATCCGCACGATAAGCCGCAGGTATGGCGTCTACTGTCAGGTGAAGTGCCTCAATTCGTTTGGCTGTAGCTGGCCCCACCGCTGCAATACGCACATTTCCAATTGAGCGAATATCATTGTAAGCTTTGAAGAAGGCTTCAAAAAAAGCGTCAACTCCTCGAGCGCTAGTGAAAATGACCCAATCGTATTCGCCGATGCCCAGGATACATTCGACAAGTTCACGAGATCGAGTAGTTACATCAGAGCGCAACACGGGCACAGGAAGAATATCGGCCCCCAGATCATTGAGACGCTGTGTCAGGGAATCTTCTTTGGACGGCGCACGAGTGACGACAACTTTCTTCCCGAATAATGGTTTTCTTTCAAACCAATTCAACGTTTTTCGCAGTGTAACGACCTGGCCGATGACGACAATAGATGGTGAAGTGATTCCTTTATCAACGGCGATATCCGGTAAATTGCCAAGTGTTCCTGAGACTGATTTTTGCTTGCCGTAAGTACCCCAGCTGATCATTGCTGCGGGTGTGGATGCAGGGAGTTCATGCTTAATTAACTCATCTGCTACGTCCTTAAAGCGCTCGACACACATGAGCAATACCTTGGTGCCTGGTGTGCGGGCAATCGTATCCCACGGATAATCCGGCACTTTTTGATTTGGGTTGGATCTGCCAGTGAAAACGCTGTAACTAGACGAAATTTCTCGGTGGGTCAATGGAATCCCTGCATATGCCGGTACCGCGTTTACAGAAGAAATTCCCGGTATGACCTCAAAAATGATACCTGCCTCATGAAGGGTAGTTGCTTCTTCTCCTCCACGGCCGAAAATAAAAGGATCTCCTCCTTTCAAGCGAACGACCATTTTACCTTCTTTTGCCTTCTGGACCAGAAGCTGGTTGATAGCTTCCTGTGACATGGTATGGGATCGTGGTTTTTTTCCTCCAAAAATTATTTCTGCTTCAGGCTTGGCATGCTCCAGCAGGGCAGGGTTGACCAGAGCATCATGTATAATGCAATCCGCTTTGGATAGGAGTTTGGCGCCCTTCAGTGATATAAGCTCTTTATCACCGGGGCCTGCTCCTACAAGAAATACTTTGCCAATGTGCGTCGACATCCATGCAATCTATCTGGCACTCGACCAAAATTGCAACGCATGGTTGAAGAATTTAGTGAAGAGACTGTCGATCGGAAGCTGCTTGCAAGAATGCCTGGTTCACCTTCAACTGGCACGCCCCGCCTTTGAATCATCAGAGGGTAGATGCTTGGGGTAACAAGATCGCCCCAGCTATGTGTGTTGCATAGGCTCCGGCATGCACTGAAAGTGCCTTGCGATAAAACCTCAGTCACACCTTGCGGCTCCATCACTGCCTGAAATCCAAGCCCAGAGCTCATGCAAACTGTAAAGCCTGTTCTAATACCGCCAGTTTTAGTTCTAGTCAGCTGATGGTTCGTTCCTTCTGACTGGATACGTTTGCCGCGATACGCTCTTTGGCTGAGGATATCACAAGATCTCATGGTCATGAAAGCGAGTGGTTGGCAAGGGCCGGTCGTATGCTCGGGTATGGTTGTGCGCAGGTTATAAGCGGGGCGGTGGAAGTCCATGGTTTTTCATGGACAGGGAGGCGCAGTCTTGTTCCTTGTTTCACTCTTTTAGGTTGGAGTAATCTCTTTGCTGCAGTATGGGTAGGTGACAGATCTTTCGGAATCTAATAAAAGTGTTCTAACTGCCGTTTGTCTTTTAGTGCCCCCCAATTGCCATCATGCCACTTAAGTCGACCTCAATGAAATTTCTCTCTTTGGAGGGCGAGAAACAATCGGTGATCATTAATGGTCGATGGCCTGAAGTTTTCCCTGAGAGGCCGCTGTCCAGCAACATAGCTTGTAGAGGATACGCGCGCCTACGTTGGCGTCCCATTCTGTTTCTCCAGGAGAAACCTCGCACAAGTCGAATCCTGCGATCCTTCTGCCGCTTTTAACGAGTGCCTTGAAGAGGCTCAGTACTTCCCCAAAGTCGAGACCGCCGGGAACCGGAGTACCTGTATTTGGGCATAATTTTGGATCCAATCCGTCAATGTCGAAACTTACATAAACGTATTGTGGAAGTGTACTAATTATCTCTTGAATGGACTGTCCCCATGCCACTCCTTGATGAGCAGCTTCTTTCAAGTCCGCATCGAAAAATGTATGAATGCGGTTTGGGTTTTCATGAATCAATTCCAGTTCCTGCTGGCAAAGATCACGGATGCCCACTTGGGTTAATGTTTTGAGGGTAGTCATCTTGAGCGCGTTCCACATGATGCTGGCATGCGAGTATTGAAAGCCTTCATAGGCAGGTCTCAAATCGGCATGTGCATCGATTTGGAGAATTCCGAAATCTCCGTAATGCTCCGCTATCGCCTCCATTAATCCAAGAGGGCAGCTATGATCTCCTCCCAATAATGCTGGGATCTTTTGATTCTGCAATAACTCCAAAGCCTGAATTTTAATAGATTCCTTCAAACAAAATCCGGCCTGATTCGCTTCTTGAACAACAGGGAAATTCGGATTGGGGGGCATGCCCTCTTCCAGTGACTCAATGTAAGAAACTGTTTTTGTTCTCAGCTGCTTGCTCTTCCTCTGAATGTCTGGATCAAGCAATTTCAGACAATAACCAGGCTGCCATGCCTCATGAAAATTTGGATCAGCCAGGTCGAGCTGGGCGGATGCTTTCAGAATAGCTGCGGGGCCATTTGAAGTGCCGGATCCGTATGAAACAGTCACCTCCCATGGCACAGAAAGAATGATCACGGCAGCTTGGCTTTCATCTGCGGGAAGACCAAAAAGGGTGCCTTTAATTCCCACTCCATTGGGATCAAAATCATTGGAAATCATTTCGAAAGTTTGATGGAAACTGTTTTCAGAGTTGCTTCACAGACGTTTGAATTCGATGGCAGGCTTGGTGACTGGAATCGCTGGTCGTTGCTCAACGCAATACACAGAGAATGCCAGGCTTGCCAGATACATGATTGATTGATGCCATCTTGGACTGAAGAAATCCCTGGCGCTTGAATATGGGTATATTTGCCCTTCATGAAGCTTATCGTGTCTTGGTGTGGAGACTGAATCAAGCCTTGTTAACTTAGCCTTTTCTGGACGATTGATTTATCTTGATGTCGTATCAATAACCGACCGCGCATCCATCTTTTCTTGGGTCCGATCCCCCCAAATATCTTAATGGGTTATTGATACGCCAGATTGCTTGATAACCTCCATAGGCTCCGGTTGATTGGCGGACTCGGTGCCCTTTGTCGATCAGCGCCTGCCTGACTTCAGGGTTAATATGTTCTTCTAATCCTACTAACCCTGGGCCGGTGGAACGGGTTCCTTTGGGGGTTGAACTTTCAAAATGCGCGACACGAGGTTGTTCGCCTGCTTGTTGGGGAGACATTCCAAAGTCGATCATATTCATCAACACTTGAGCATGTCCCTGAGGTTGAAAATCTCCACCCATGACGCCAAATGAAAGCAAAGGTATTTTATTCTTTGTGACGAATGCGGGAATGATTGTATGGAAAGGGCGTTTTCCTGGTTCCAATTTATTGAGATCCTTGGGATTCAGGGAGAAAAGTTCACCTCGGTTCTGCAAAGCGAAACCAAGTCCATCAGGTACCCATTTCGAACCCCACCCATGATATATGCTTTGAATTAAGGAAATCATATTACCGTGCTGATCGGCTGCTGTGAGATAGATGGTATCACTGGAACTCTTCAGGCGGCCAGGTGCCACTTTTTGAGCCGCACGATCAGGATCAATCAACTTTACTCTTTCAGCAGCATAGGACTTTGAAATCAATTCCTTCAAAGGTACGTCTGCAAAATCCATGTCCGCGTAGTAAACTGCACGATCTTCAAAAGCCAATTTCTTTGCTTCCAAAAATAAATGCAATTGTTGAGCGGAATTCGGTTCCATGGACTCAATATCGAAGTGCTCCAACAAGTTCAAGATTTGTAGCGCAGCGATGCCCTGACCATTTGGGGGAAGTTGCCATACGTCATATCCTCGGTAAGTTGATGAAACGGGCTCAATCCAATCGCAGTTGTGGTTTTCAAAATCCGACATTGAAAACCTTCCTCCTACTTTTTCAGAATAGCGTATTATTTTCTCAGCGATCTCACCTTTGTAAAATGCACCCGGTCCCTGATCGGCCAGTATTTTAAAAAAAGTTGCAAGGTCTTTATTCCTGATCCAATCACCAAACCTGGGTCGTGCTCCTTTTGGGCAAAATGTTCGGTAAAGATTGCTATATTGACTGGACTCGCGGCCAATCCACCCATCAGCAATTACAGGGCTCAGGGGAAAACCCTCCTCTGCATAATGAATGGCTGAAGTCATTAGGTCTGAGAATTTGAGCTGGCCGAATCGAGATGCCAGAGCTTCCCAGCCACTGACACATCCAGGAACGCTCCATGAAAGAGGGCTGTAAGGATCGATTTGATCCAGACCTAAATCCTTGGCTGCATTTAAATTCCAATTGCCAGGTGAGCGACCGCTTGCGTTCAGGCCGTATAATTTTTTATCTTTTTGATGCCAGTAAATTGCAAAGAGATCTCCGCCGGGCCCATTGCTCATGGGTTCAACAACGCTGAGGACAGCGTTGGCTGCGATTGCTGCATCAACGGCATTGCCTCCAGTCCTCAGGATGTCCAATCCTGATTGAGCTGCCAGTGGTTGACTGGTCGCAACCATTCCTTGTGAACAGATCAATGTGGAACGGTTTTGATTGCGGTTCCTGACATTTAATTTAGTGAAAGGCACTTCAGTCTTGGCGTTCAGGTTCGTGGCTCCATGGGCCACGGCGCTCGCAGAAAGCGTGGAACCCAGTTGAAGGAATTTCCGGCGATCAAGCATGCAAATATTAAACTCCTATATTTGCTCGAAAGGCAAGTTTGTAAAATCGAATATACCTGTCTCCTCATGCAAATAAAAAAGCGGATCTAGCTTGGAGATCCGCTATTTGATCATATACGACCACTTTTGTTGGGCTCAAGCCTCAGCTCTTTTTATGACTGACTTTTTTCGTTTTTTTATTAGCGCCCTTAAGGGAGAAAAGTTGTCCGTCTTTCACGAACTGCTTGTTCGTGTAGAGAGCAGCAGACAGTGAATTTAATGGGTTGCTTGTCGAGAACCTGTAACCCATTCCCTGAACAGCTTCCAAAATCATGTTGCGATTTTTCGGTCCATCAGCAAGAGCTTTACCGATGGCTTCCCTAAGTTTGAGCTCGTTTTTCGGGCGTTTGGTCCGTTGTCCAAATTTTGAGGTTGTTGAGTTTCCTCCGTTACCAAGCAAATGGTCAATTTCCCTAATTTTTTCGAGAATTCTGGCTCTTGTTTGTAAGAGACTATCTCTTTTCTCCAAAAACATTTTTAGTTTTTCTCTCATAGTATGATTTCTTGTTGGTTTATAAACCTGTTAGGATATCGAATCTTTATGAGTATGTGTCTACATTGCAATAATAAAAATTTTGTAAATACTATTTGAATTCATTGTTTGTGGGAAATATTAATTATATTCAGTAAATCTTAAAATATACAAAAAAGAACCTTTTGAAGGTGTGCCAAAGGTTCTTAGAGACAGATGCGGAATAACTTAGAAATAAAGTTAAAGGGGGTGGGGGTTCAGAAATGATAAACAAGTGGTATTTATATAACTGTTTATTTTATTGCTTCCAACTCAAGAATGGACTGCTTTTCACTTGAATTTTGATTGGGAAGATCAATTGCAAACAATATTTTTCGAACAACTTGTTCAAGCTCAGAGTGGTGAAAGGTTGCATTGGGACCAATGTATTTGCCCTCTAATGCTTGAAAACATACTTGCTTTGCTTTCTCCAACTGTCCTTTTCTCCACCAATGTTCGCTCATCAACGCCAGAGTTCTGTAGGGTGCCATTGGTTCGGCACTGAAATTCAAGGGTCCAAAGCTTTCCGTCTCAGGGTTAAATGCATCTTCGCTTAATTTGAGAAATTGTTCCGTCTTCCCTTGATCCCAGGCCAGTTCACCAAGGTTCATGCGATAAACGCGTTGGTTTTGTGGGTCCTTTTGAATCATATGATCCAGCATGGCTTCGAGAAATGATGTATCTGGGCGATAGATGAAAGTTCGTTGATCTCGATAAGCTTTCAACGAGTGATATGCCGCCTGCTTGACCAACTCCAGAGGTGGTTCCGTGTCTGCTGAAAACGAGGCTATTAACGTGGTCAATCGTTCAGACTCGTAAGTCCATGGGCTTTCATTCTTCGCTGTCGATGCAGATAGTATTTGAAGGGGTGTTTCGTCGGGGGAAAGGTTCAACCATCGTTTGACAACCGAGCGGAATACCTTCGGGTCATAAAACTGATGATCAATCTGTAAGATACTAAACGCTCGTAATTGTTCATTCTTCCATGATTCCCTCTGGGCAAAACCTCCTATCATCAGCGAAGATTGGGTATTGAAATGTCTGTTGTTTTTTTCGAACAAAGTCAAAGGCGCAGGTGAAGTGTAGGCATTGTTACCAAGCATTCGCAGCGCTGGAAAAGTTTCGGAATGCATAAGAGACTCATCCGGAACTAAATGGAAGCCTTCCTCAAATCCTGATATTTGACTTGTCAGCAGCATGGGCCAGACGTCGAGATCCTGTGATTTTAAAATCGATTGCACCTCCTCTCTTTCAATTCGTTCTTTCAACAGATCCAGAGACCACTCGCGAGGTGTACTTGTGCCTATCAGCATCCATTCACCATACCCCAGTTTCCAGATGGAAGTTTGATTGAAAACAGATCCAAAAGTTGCGATGACGCTTTCCAGTGTAGGGTCATCCACATGATTTGCCTGAATGTTCTGAATCATGAGTCCTTCACGACTTAATCGTCTCTCGCAATCCCGGTAAAACTCCAAGGAAAACCATCCGGTATCTGATGCTTTCCATGGGCGAGCATATTGATTGATGATAATCTCTAATTCCTCTTCGCTTTGACGGAGAAATTTTGATGGTGTTGTATGGTGGAATTGAAACGAATCTCGTTGCAGCAGTTCCCCGTTGGAGTTGGTAAACTGCCCGATAATACTCAATAAATCAAAATTTACCTCTACTCCATGAAGTTGTTTCACAGAAGGAAGTGAAGCCAGTATACCCGCCGCTGATCCCGATCTGAGACCAAAAATGGCTACACGCTCGGGATTTTCGTGCAGTATATAGGGCACCATAGTATTAATGACGGGTTTCAACTGATGCGCAAATCCGCGTTCGATGACTTCGCCGTTTATGCGAAGTTCTAATTGTGAGTTGCGCGGATAGTCGTAAGAATGTACTGCCAGACTTCCATATGCGGATTCCTTGTAAACGATTTGATCCGAGCGATAGGCCCATTGAATGACTTCATCTCGCGTGCTGAAAAATCCGGTGGTCAAATCATCCGATTGGCTGAAAATTCGCTTCCAATGTTTATCAAATTGGGATCCTGTAAATGAAATGATCAACAGTCCACAAATCGCTGCAGCGATTTTGCTCAAACCTCTCCATTTATCATGACCTTGAAGTGCGAGAAAAACAGCCAGGGAGATCATGCCAGCAATGCCTACTCCGGCTTGTCGTGCGAGTCCAAGCAATGGCATGCCTAAGTGCTGAAAGAGTGGCCAGAACAAAGCTGTTGAAAGAATCACTTGGAAACCTGTAGGAAACTTGGTTTTTGAAGTTTGGACTTGAGAAGCGTGATAGCCAAGACAACCGATGGCATAGGATGGTATCAGTATAAACCCTCCCACGATAGCGGTGTAAGTCAGGACATGTATTGGAAATGAGACCGTTGTTTCTCCTAACTGGTTTCTCAGGTTCCGGAGCCAAAATGGCAGGTCGTCAAACCCGTAAAGAAAACTAAAGGAGAGTATTCCCGAAAAGGCCAATCCCCAGGTCAAATTGCGTCTGCTTGATTTAGCTTTTCCGATCGGTGTCAAAAAACCGAGTCCGATTCCAATCAAAGCCAAACAAGGCCAATAATAGTTCCAGAAAAAAGTGTCACCGAACACCCAATCGGAGATTCGCATCCAGACCGTCAAAGTGGATGCGGCTGTCAGCCCGAGATAAATCCCCATTCGCCGGGTTTGAACCGTCTGCAGTTCTTCCGGGGTTTGAGCCATCGTTTTTTCAAATGTCGATGGTTGAAATTGAATTTGACCGCCTGCTTTTGCAATCAGACCCCCGCCACCAATCAGGAGCCATACCAGTGCGGTCATTGGATTTGAAAATTCAAGACCGAATTTCTGGATCAAAAAAAGTTCTGTCAGAAATAAACCCAAGCTGCCCGTGAGG
>Ga0163179_10000472_pt1 | contig 29429 bp, 12 predicted proteins | sample AtlANTMetagenome_FD_109643 | JGI IMG/M metagenome (GOLD analysis project Ga0163179, IMG submission 109643) | Marine eukaryotic phytoplankton communities from the Atlantic Ocean - Atlantic ANT 2 Metagenome | ecosystem: Environmental > Aquatic > Marine > Oceanic | place: North Atlantic Ocean...
GCTCTGACCTTTCCCAACCTACGTCGATATCATACGCTACACCGTAAATTATTAAAATTTACGCTATACCGTATTATCCCCTGCCTCGTTCCTAGTGCTAGGGGTTTTCGTAGCATACAGCCTGTTGAACGACACCAGAATCTGAACATATGTCATATGTCCTCAAGGTGAGTCGAGCTTCTCGACCAATCAGTGTTCTATAGTTTGCCTAAAGTGATTTAAGATGTTCTGTTAAGATTTTTGAACTGCCCACTCGCACATTGATAATACCATTATAGTATTCATCTGTTTCTAATACTCTGCGATCAAACTGTTCTTTTGCCTCTATGTAACTTAATACGCCTCTACTTGGACAATAATGTAAAATTTCTCTAGTAAAGCTATCTTTGCCTAGTTTCAGCACGTCTGCATTCAAATGATCTGATGATCCCCAATAATCTTTCCAATCACTTTCTTTGTGTCCGCGCCTTTTATTCTTTTTGCCTTTAAGTGGTGGCTTAGTTGTTTTAAATCTTGCTAGTTTTTTGCCTATGTACTTTCGATTATTAGTAAGATTTGTAATAAGATATACAAATCCTTCGCAATCTTGAGGTAATTGCTTTATTTCTTCTCCTCGATAAGTCCATTGCATTCTGTACTTACCTAGGCCTCTGGTTCGTCCTGACCTTTCTTGACTTTGAACGTTGTATGTATTTCTTCCATACGTAGTTTTGCTAAACGTCTAATTTCACGTAACCAGCGTCTACTACTTGCATGAGTACGGTGTGAGAGTCTAGTTTCAAATGCTTCATTTGCTTTATAATACTCTAAGTATGCTTTTATAAGTTTATCATGGATATCGTCTTCCATTTTAGTACCTATTCTACAATTTCTATGTCGTTTGCGTAACTAGTAAAGCCGTTTTCTTTTACAACTCTTAGTACATGGTTAACACGCCCAACAAGTTCATCTTTATGTGAGATAAGATATACATTCTTCTTACCTTCACGACCCATTTTCTTAAGAACAGCCAACGAACCTTCAACACCAGCAGTATCCATGCCACTATCAATCAGCTCATCAATAAACAATAAGTTAATTTTTTGATATAGACTTTCCCACACATCACGGAATGCAAAGCTCATGCCTAGTATAAGTCTATTACGTTCACCTCTACTTAGATTATCAAAGTCTAGGTCTTGTCCTAGCTGTGTAATTTCAACTGTTAAGTCGTTCTGGAATACAACTTGATGCGGAAGTCCTAGTTTATCTAAGAAGTAAGTAAGTCTATTGTTTAGATATGCAAGATTCTGATCAATAATCTTCTTACGTATAAACGAATCTTTGTTTGTTAGCAGTTTTAGTAAAAACTCTTGATGTTCTTTAAAATTATCAAGTCGATTTACAGCCTCCCAATTAATTTCTTGTACTGCACTATTGTTTAATTCATCAATTTGTGTTTGGTAAGGATCAATTTCTTGTTCTTTATTAGACAATGACTGCTTTAGGCTGTCGACATTTTGTCTATGCTCATATGCCTCTTTAGCAGTTTCATAAAACGTATTAGGCTTACCATTAATATCACCAATCTCATCAAGATTAGTCATCACTTCAGTACATTTTACTTTTATTTCATCTGCATAAGACTTTGCATCTTCAAGTTCTTTATTTTTCTTTTCTAATATTTCGTCTTTTTTATCATCTTGTAACGATTGTCCACAAGTATAACAAGTAGCATCATCAAGATTAGAGATATCTTTAACAACTTTATCTACAGACGTGTCTGCACGTTGTAGTGCTGGCTCTAACGTACTTAATTCTTTTTTAAGAGCCATAATTTTATTATTATGATCGTTCCACGTACTTAATTTTTCATGCGACTCAAGTTCAATGTTAATATCTACATGTTCTAGTTCGTCTATACTACCTTGTAGTTTTTTAATGTCCTGATCTTTTTTAGATATCCAAGCACGTTGAGTACCTTGTAAGTTTTCAATAGTTGCATTGATCTTCTCGTTAGCAGTTTGTATTGCTTCAATCTTTAAAGTTTCTTCAGTAACCAGTTCTTTAGTTTTTTTAATTTGTTCTTTTAACGACTCAGCCTTTTCAGATAGTATAGTGATACCTAGCAACTGTTCGATGATTGCACGTTGATCATTTTGTCGCATTGCAAGAAACGGTTCAGTATATGTATTTAGAGCAACAATATGTTTGAACATATCATGACTCATATCCAACAAGTCATTTATAAACTCTTGAGTCTTACGAGAATCACCTTGACTTTCGTCAGTCATTTCTTGTTCTTGACTATTAATATAAAATTTTAGTAAATTTGGTCCACGTCCTCTTTCAATACGATAGTCAACACCATTTTTTTCAAAATGAAGTGTAACTAGCATACCTTTACTATTAGTTTTATTAATTAAATTATTACGTTTTATGTTTGTAAGTGCTTGTCCATATAATGCATAACTTAATGCATTAATGATAGTAGTTTTTCCAGTACCATTACGTGATCCACTATCATCTCCGCCTTGATCTAAGTTTTCACCTAGTACTAAGGTTAATTGTTGCTGGTTAAAATCTACAGCCTGGGTTTGATTGCCCACACTCATGAAGTTCTTTACTGTTAGGTCTTTAATCTCTATCATAGGTCGCTATAAATGTCCATAAGTGTTTTCTTGTTAAAGTTATCAGAATCAATTGCGGCAATTTCGCCTGCAACTATTTGATCGACGGATTCGAATTGTTGAATATCTAACTCGGTAGATATTTCTTCAACTTGTTTTTGTGGAATTAAACTTATTTCTCTACACTTGTGTTGATTAATAAATGTTTCTTTAATAAAACTTGCTTCTTCGTAACTAATAGGCACATCAATAGTAACTCTTAAGTACATTTTACTTTTAATGATATCTTGTTTAGGGTCTAATAGTTTACTTAATGTTGTAGTTCTATATTTTGGACAGTCTTTCCAATCAATATACTCTGGTTCTTTATTATTTTCTCTGTCTAGTATCATCATTCCACGTTTATCGTCCCATGCATCGGCATAGTTATGAGGAAATGCATTACCTATATAATGTACTGATCCTTGTTTTTGTCTTTTATGAAAGTGTCCACTAAACACATATTCTTGATTATGAAAGTGCGAAGCCTGTAACTCGCCTGTATCAGGCATTTGTACCATAGCGTTCATATAAAAACTAGGAAGTTCAAAATGCCCAAACATATACTTACTTTTTATATTTTTTATTTTTTTCCATTCTTCACCAACTAGCCAAGGAACTAGTGTTACATCATCTACTGTAGTGATTTCGTCAATAAAGGTAATACCAGGAATATGTTTAGCAAACGCTGTTGAATTAACGTCTCTTTTGTCTTTATAATAAAGATCATGGTTACCATCAAAAAAGAAAAACTGTTCAAATGACTGACCAAGTTTTTCCATTGAACGTATTGTTGCGTCCATTGTAGTTAAGTTTAACGAATTTCTATTATGATGCCAGTCACCACAAAAGATACCAGTTTCACAACCGTTATCTTTTGCATTTTGTATGAACCAATCTACAAATTCCTCACAATCGTCGTTGTGTACTTTACTATTGCCTTTTAATCCGAGGTGGATGTCAGTGAATACTGCTGCTTTCTTAAACAAACCTGCTCCTTTTGTATCTCATTGTTATTATACGGTATTTTTAACTAAAAGTCAACAGTTAATTTTGTTTAGCTCTGGCTTCTGCTTCTCTTTTCATGTAGCTTTCCCATTCGCCCGAATGCTGTCTAGTATAACTTGGATCCATTCCGTTTTGTTCTAAAATATCATCTCTAATATTTTGATTACGTTTTTCTAAGTTGATAACTCTTACAAAACTATTAGTCACAGCCGCAGTATAATATGCAAATGGGTTATTAGATTTTGATTCATCAAACTGTAGACCAATTTGTGCTAATTGTAAAATTGCTTGCCCCTTCATTTCATCGTTATAAGTATATCCACGAACATTACCTCTTGTAGCATACCGTTCGCATAACTTGATCCACATATTGGCAAGTTTCGGAGTAGCTTGTCCTTCAGACTTAGTAAAATATCCGTTTTCCATACCACCAGTCCAATGACTTTTCCCTACACATACTAGTTCATCATTTTCATTAAATTTATAGTGTTGATATGGTGGAAAATTTAACTTTACTTTAGTATCGGCTATTGTTTTAGGATTTTTCTTTCTACCTTTTTCTTCAGGAATATGTTCAAATGTCATAATTCTAAAAACTAGTTCTTGTTTAGTAATTTTTTTATAATCTACTTCACATTCAGCAAGTTTTACTTTAATACCTTGTGCTTTTTTACTATCATAGTCAGCTAAACCAAGTCTTTTAGCTTTATTTCTTTTTGCTTCAGCTATAGTACGTATGTTTATTCTATCTATACTAGGTAAAATTACATCGTACTGATGATAAGAGTCATCAGTGAAGCTACTAAACGTACCTTTTGATTTATGTATTTCGGATAATATATCCTTATTGTTTAAATAATTTACTTTTTTCATTTTTTCTCCAGGTTATACTCTATTATAATGTATGTACTTAATTTTGTCAACTAAATAATGTATAGGAGTTACCAAAAATATGGCAACAATAAATTCAACAATTAGAAGTGCTTTAGCAACAACCGGCGGACAATTAGCCAATGCGGCTGCAAGCGTATCTGCAACAGTTGGTTCAGAAGCATTAAACATAGGTGAAGGAATCACCGGCGGCGCAGTACAACGTGTTACTGATTTTTTATCTGATACAGGTTTTGGTAAAGCTGCCAGAGCATTAAATTTGTTACCGGGTGCAAATCCAAGAGCAAAAGGCATCGTAGGTGCAACCTTTGGATCTTCATCCGAATATGATTGGCGTGTCAAATTAAGTATTCCGTCCACAATGCAAAGCAGTCCTTTATTAGCACCTTTAGCTGAAACAGGCGGTATGGTTTTTCCATATACTCCACAAATTATGATGCAACATGATGCAGCATATCAGGCTGTTACCCCTGTACATAGTAATTATCCTTATTTTGCATATCAGAACTCAGATCCGAAAGCAATGGTAGTAACCGGACATTTTATGATAGAAAATACTCTTGAAGGATTATATTGGATTGCAGCTGTACATTATTTACGTTCCGTTACTAAAATGGCATACGGTGATACCAGTAATCAAGGATCACCACCACCTCTTGTAAAATTAACTGGGTATGGTGATTATGTTTTACCTAATGTTCCTGTTATTATTACAAACTTTACAGTTAACTTAGAACCAGATGTTGATTACATGAAAGTTGATATAGGTCCAAAAGGATCTTGGGTACCAATTTCTAGTATGATATCGGTAACTTGTCAACCAATTTACAGCAGACGCAAAGTTGCAAAATTTAGTCTTGATGATTTTGTTAACGGTGGAAGCCTTGTAGACGGAGATGGATTTATTTAATGGCTACTTATGATAACGAAAGTCCTTACGCTAATACTAACGTTGTAAACGGTCAATATTTAGATATTCTAAGTATTAGACCTGTACCTGCATATGATGACGATATAATTTATACTATAGAATCACAATATCAGTATAGGCCAGACTTATTAGCATACGATCTTTACGGATCAACAAAATTATGGTGGGTATTTGCTCAACGTAACATGAATTTAATAAAAGATCCTGTATATGACATGACTACAGGTACAAAAATTTACCTCCCTCAAGGATCAAAGCTAACAGAAGTTTTAGGAGGATAAGTTGGATCCTTTTTTAATAAGCCCAAACATAGATATCAACGGACTTAGAAGTGCAGTTGAAGGCTCTGCTAGTGAAATTAAAGGTGCTATAGAGTCAAAGGCTAGAACTGTTGAAACACTAGCAAATTCTCTATCAGGCCCTGAATTATTTACAAGTTTTTTTAGAACTGTGTTATCTAGAGCAGTAGGTGCACCTCCTTTTCCTAATCCTTTAGAACCTTATGCAAGTGTAAATTATATTTGGACATTATCATGCTTGACAGTTGACGAATTAAACAGACCAGATGCTACTTACAGACGATACGGACCAAAAAAAATTATTTGTCGATCAGGCGGTTCTGGCGCACAAAAAGTTAAAACAGCTACAGAGCTTGCATTAGGCGGCGTAGAATTTTATATAGATGATGTTGAAGTCAATACAGTAATTACACACAATAAAGGTACAAAACAAGCTGATGCTATTAACGGATCTTTTAAAATATTTGAACCATATAGTATGGGATTATTCTACGAAACATTGCAAGTTGCAGCACTAAGTTGCGGGTATAAAAATTATATTGACGCTCCTTTTATGCTAACTTTACATTTTAAAGGATATGACGATAACGGCAATGTAAGTCAGGTACCTGGAACTACTAGATATTTTCCAATACATATTATTAATAGTACTTTTAATGTTACAGAGCAGGGGAGTACTTATGATGTAGCATATGTAAAACATAATGATCAAGGATTTGGTGATAACACACAATCTACTAAAAACGATTTGAATTTATCTGGAAGTACTGTACAAGAACTTTTACAAACCGGAGGAAAAAGTTTAACAAGTGTGTTAAACGAAAGATTATTAAAAGGTAAAGAAGCCAAACAAGTTAGTAAAACAGATCAATATATAATAATGTTTCCTAAAGACAGAAGTAGTGCTAAAGAAGCAATATTAGGTAAGCCTAGTGAATCAGCAACCGGCGCAACTACTACAACTCCTGCAGAAGGAGAATTAAAAGATTTAAGCCAAGAAAGAAAACAAGAAATATTTCAAAGTATTGCTGGAATACAAGCAGGAGATGTTCCTAAAAAGTTTGACGAAACTATAAACAAGTTGTTGGGTATTACAATACAAAGATCAGAAGTTGGAGAAACTATAAGAAAGTATGCAGAAAATCCTGAAAATATAAATTCAATTGGACAAGCAAAAATAGTTAAGTCAAAAAACGATGCTGGAACAAAACCGCAAACAGAACCTAATGTTGCAACAATGTCTAACGGAGTAGTATGCAGGGCAAAATGTCAAGTACCAGAAACAGTAAGAACTTTTCAGTTTAAGTCGGGTACAAAAATACAAGATATTATTGAAGAAATTATTATTGCAAGTGAGTACGGTAGAGGGTTAAAAGAAAGATTAAAAAATACAGATAAAAATAACATGGTAGATTGGTTTAAAATTGAATCACAAGTGTTTGAAACAAGCGATGCTGCTACTGTAGACTCTACAGGCAAGAACCCAAAAATATTTTTATTTAGGGTCGTACCTTATAAGGCAAATGCTGGAAGATTTGCATCTCCAAGTAAAGCAACACCTAAGATAGAACAGTTAAAATTACAAGCCGCTAAAGAGTACAATTATATATACACAGGAAAAAATAAAGATGTGTTAGATTTTGATATACAATTTAACAATGCATTTTTTGTTGGTATTGGAGCACAAAAAGGACAAGCATCTAAAGATAGTAAAACTAGTTCACAAGGAACAGCAGTAGCTTCAGATAAAGAATCATCTAATCAACAAAACCCTGGCGATGCAAAAGTTTTACCTCCAGAAGGTATAGCAAAAGTTACAGAGCAAGCAAAGAAAACTCTTGCACCAGGAGGCGGTGGTGGACAAGAATGGAGCGAAACACAAGTTGCTCGTCAGTTCAACGAAGCATTGTTAGATAGTCCTGTAGATTTAATTAAAGTTGAGTTAAAAATATGGGGAGATCCTTTTTGGCTCAATGATAGCGGTGCCGGAAATTATACAGCAGAGCAAACTGAATTTATTAACATTACAAAAGACGGAAGCGCCGACTTCCAAAGTTCTGAAATAGATTGTATTTTAAATTTTAGAACACCATTTGATTTGAACGAAGAAGGATTTATGCAGTTCAACGGAAAAACAGTACCTACAAAAGCATTTAGTGGATTATATCAATGCATTGGTGTTCAAAGTGAGTTCAGTGGAGGAAAGTTTGAACAAACTCTTAAATTAGTCAGGCGCAGAAATCAACAAGAACCTAAAAAATCTGAAAATCCAGCACAAAAAACTAAAACAGCTGCAGGTCTTAACATTACTAATCCACCAGCTGCAGATACTGGTAATGCACTTTACATTGATGGTAACGAAGAAAGCAAAATTGACAAAGGTGTGGATCATGGAGGGTCATAATGGCAGTAGAATCAAGAACCAGTAGTGTTGATCTTAAAGGAGATCCAGGTCCTTTCCTAGCAAGAATTGTAAGTCATCTTGATACTAGTTACATGGGCGGATTAGAAGTTGAAATTTTAAAAACTACTGAAGAAGGAAACAACACAGCGACTACTGGGCAAACTGCACAAGTAAAATATCTTCCAGGATTTTATGGAGTTACTCCGTATAGTGCAAATAGCGACAATGAAGGATACAAGTATTCACAACAAAGCTATGGCATGTGGGCTGTGCCACCTGATATAGGAAATTTAGTATTAGTAATATTTGTTGAAGGCAAAATTAATATGGGATATTGGTTGGGGTGTGTCCCTGATGAATATATGAACTTCCAAATTCCAGGAAATGCTGCTACAACTTTTAATGATAAAGATAAAACAAAAAATCTTCCAGTAGGTGAATATAATAAAAAGTTAAAAAAACATAAAGGACAAGATCCTACAAAATTTGTAAAGCCTGTAAATGTTGATCTTGAAACACAATTAAAATCATCAGGACTAATTGAAGATAACACAAGAGGATTAAGTTCTTCTAGTGCTAGGAGAGAATTGCCAAGTATGGTTTTTGGTTGGAACACACCAGGACCATATGATAGACGACCAGGAGCACCAAAATTTAAATATGGCAATACAGGTTCTCAGACACAAGTCCCTTCATCTAGATTAGGCGGTTCTTCGTTTGTTATGGACGATGGCGATGCTAATTTTTTACGTAAAGGTTCAGCGTCAACTTCAGGTCCAGAATACGCAAATGTAGAAAGTATGGAAATGGGAGGTGATCCTGCAATTCCTCAAAACGAATTAATACGTTTAAAAACAAGAACTGGCCATCAAATTTTAATGCATAATTCTGAAGATTTAATTTATATCGGAAATGCAAGAGGCACAACTTGGATAGAATTAACTTCAAACGGTAAAATAGACATTTATGCTAAAGATAGCGTAAGTGTGCATACAGAGAATGATTATAACATTACTGCTGATAGAGATATTAACTTTACAGCTGGCAGAAATATTAACTTTACAGCAGCAACCGATATCAAACAAACAGCAGTAGCTGGCAATTGGGAAATAATGGTAGGTAAAGATGGTAAGATTACATGTGGAGGTACAAGTAATATTACAAGTAAACATCATTTAGAAACAGCAGATAAAATTGATATGAACGGTCCGCCAGCCGCCAAAGCAGGATCAGCTAAAGTTCCAACAAGATCACCGCAGGCGGAACCTTGGGCAGGACATGAAAACTATCTTCCTAATGCACATACTCCTGTAAACACTGATGCTACTCTTGCTATTGTTAATCCAACAGGCACAGCTAAAGGTACAACATCTACATCAGTCGCAGATACTAGAGCACAAGCGGAGTTGAAAGCAGCTCAGAATGATACAATGAAAAAGAAATGTGCAGAAAAAGCACCTGGCTCTTCAGCGATGGGACCAACATAATGCCAGCTGTTCATAGAGATACTGATGGAAGATCCTGCGGAGCAACAACTACAGTTTCTGGTCAAGGCAAAGTATATGCTAATAATTTATTAGTTTCGGTTGATGGTGATCCAAATACACACGGTGGCGGCAATTTAATAGCTGGATCAAAACAGGTTTTTATTAATAACTTACTTGTAGTAAATCACACGCCTGATCAAGCTAATCCTGATAGTATATGTCCTATTCCACCGCATTGTAATCCAGAGACAGCAGGAGGATCTCCTGATGTTAATGTTGGTGATTAACCTAAGGTAAATACGTTATGAGTTCAAGAGAAAAGAAAATTTACGCAGAAATTACAGTTCCGGGTAATAAAAGTATAGAATCTACAAGTTCTAAAACTACATATAGGGGTATGAGTACAGTCAATCCAGACAACAATACTGTAAGCCTTTATGATATCTCATTAATTAAACAAGACCTTATTAATCATTTTCATATACGCCAAGGAGAAAAGTTAAGTAATCCTGAATTCGGTACAATTATTTGGGACGCATTATTTGAACCATTAACTGAAACTTTAAAAGACGCAATAATACAAAATGTTACAAAAATAGTTAACAGTGATCCAAGAACAAATGTAGACAAAATTGTTATTGATCAATATGAACAAGGAATACAAATTGAATGTACTATTACATATCTTCCATTTAATATCTCAGAAACTTTACGAATGAGATTTGACGAAGATGCGGGCTTTTTGAAGTCCTAATTATGTACGTACTTTACTATATGCAATAAATAGTACAATAAGGAATATTATATATGCCGGCGACAGATAGACAGAATAGATTATTACTTGCAGAAGACTGGAGACGAGTCTACCAATCTTTCCGTAATGCAGATTTTCAGAGTTACGACTTTGATAATCTTCGCCGTACTATGATTAATTATCTTAGAGAAAATTACCCTGAAGATTTTAACGATTATATTGAATCTAGCGAATACTTAGCATTGATTGACTTAATTGCATACATGGGGCAAAATATTTCCTTCCGTATTGATCTAAATGCAAGAGAGAATTACTTAGAACTAGCAGAACGTAGAGAAAGTGTTTTGCGTTTAGCACGGTTACTCTCTTATAATCCAAAGCGTAATCAAGCTGCTAACGGATTACTTAAGGTTGAAAGTGTAAGCACAACAGAAGAAATACTAGATTCCAACAATGTAAATTTAGCAAACCAAACAGTTGTATGGAATGATCCTACAAATCCTGACTGGTATGAACAATTTGTAAAAGTAATGAATTCAACTTTACCTGTTAATGCAAAATTTGGTCGCCCTATTAAAAAGGATACTGCAAACGGTATTCCTACTGAACAGTATAGAATGTTAAGTACAAACACTGAAGTTCCAGTATACAGTTTTGCAAAAAATATAGACGGACGATCTGTAAGATTTGAGATTACATCAACAGACGTAGTTGATAAAGTTATACAAGAAGAAGCTCCTTTCCCCGGAAATAATTTTGCATTTTTATACAGAGACGACGGCAGAGGTAGTGCTAGTTCAAATACAGGATTTTTTAATCATTTTAGAGAAGGCGCAATAGACGAAGGTGTATTCAACATTACATCTCCTAGCACTAATCAAGTAGTTTCCATTGATGCTACTAATGTTAATAATTCTGATGTTTGGCTGTATAAATTAGATTCTTTTGGTGCTGAACAAGAACTATGGACTAAAGTAGATTCTGTAGAAGGAAACAATGTTGTATATAATAGTTTAAGTAAAAGTGTCAATAACATTTATGCAGTATTAACTAGAGTAGATGATAGAATTAGTTTAATGTTTTCAGATGGAGTATTCGGCAATTTACCTAAAGGTAGTTTCCGCGTATTTTATAGAGTAAGCAAAAATGAAAGAGTAATAATTACTCCAGACGATATGAGAGGTATAACTGTTTCAATACCTTATTTGTCTAAGACAGATAAAATCGAAACATTAACACTTACGTATGAATTAAAATATACAGTTGATAATTCAACAGAGAGCGAATCAAACGCAAGCATTAAACAAAATGCTCCGTCAACATATTATACGCAAAATAGAATGGTAACAGGTGAAGACTACCAAATTTCACCATTAGGAGTTAGCCAAGAAATTATTAAAGTTAAATCTATTAACAGAACCTCAAGTGGAATATCTAGGTATTTCGATTTAATTGATGCAACAGGAAAATATAGTAAAACAAACTTATATGGAACAGACGGTGTACTGTTTAAAGAAAATTTAGAACCAAAAACAACATTTACTTTTGTAACAAAAACTGATGTTGAAGGAGCAATAGTAAACACTATACAGCCTATCTTACGAGACAGGAAAGTTCGAAATTATTATTATAATAATTTTCCAAAAATTTCAACTGTTGACTTAGGTATTACTTGGACACAATCAACTAAAACAACAAATTTAAGCACAGGATATTTTAAAAATTCTGCAGATGTTATATCTCAACTAGGAACTTTTACTTCGTCATTATTGAAGTTAATAGTTCCAGGATCATTAGTTAAATTTTTACCACCAACAGGAAAAAGTTTTTTAAATACTGACTTAGTAAGCAATACAGGATATCAAGGTAAAAAAGGTGTTGTAGATTATAAATGGGTAAAAATAGCAGCAGTAACAGGAGACGGAACAGTAATTGCAACTACAGGCGCAGGACCGGTTTCTTTAAATGATATTATTCCAACAGGATCTAAACTAGCTGAAATTATTCCTGGATTATCAGGTTCATTAGAAACTGACGTAGCAACGCAATTAATTGATCAAGTGTTTGCTTATAAAACATTTGGATTACGGTATAGCACTGATACTCAATCCTGGAGAATAGTAACAGAAAATAATCTTAATGTCACTGCACCGTTTAGTACAGGTAAAACAGGAGACATATCTAATCAACAATTAGATGCAAGCTGGCTTTTATTATTTGAAACAAATGGTGAAACGTATACTATTAAGAATAGAGGTATGAGATATATTTTTGAAAGTAACCAAGAAATGAGATTTTACTTTGATAAGACAGATAAGATTTATAATAATTTAACAGGAAAAATTGTTAAAGATAAGATTAGTATTTTAAATATTAACACACAACCAGATAGTGCTCTACCTTTTACAGTTAACTATGATTGGGAACTTACAGAGGAATATAGAGATGCAGAAGGATATGTTGATAGTAAAAAGATTGAAATTTCATTTTTTGATACTGATGACGATGGTGCTGTAGACGATCCTGATATTTTTGACACTATTGTTGATGAAACTACAAATCCTTTGACTAAGTATATTTTCCAGCAAAAAGTTACTACAACTGACGGAGTAGAAGATTTTAATTATATTTCAGCAAGTTCTTTGAATATAAATGTTCTAAGTGCTGAAAGTTCTTTAGCGGCTTTGAGCACATATACTAATGGACAATTATTTTATTTTACATCAACTAACATTTTTAAAATCTATGACAGTACAGAAGGTATTTTAAAACAAACAACTGATTATAGAGCTAGGGTTGGTAGAGATGAAATTACGTTTCATTATATTCACGGAGCAGATGACAGTTCTAGGATTGATCCAAGTGCAAGTAATCTAATTGATACTTATATTTTAACAAAAAGTTATGACACAGATTTTAGATTATTTTTAAATGGTGCAGGAACTTTACCGTTACCTCCAAGTTCTGATGCGTTAGCATTATCGTATAATACACAGTTATCTAAAATAAAATCATTATCTGATGAAATAATATATCATCCAGTTAAGTATAAAGTATTATTTGGAACAAAGGCGGATACAGATTTGCAAGCAACATTTAAAGTAGTAAAAAATCCAGATCTTGTGTTAAACGATAACGATATAAAATCTAGAATTGTTGCTGCAATCAATGAATATTTCGCACTTGAAAACTGGGACTTTGGAGATAAGTTTTTCTTCTCAGAAATGGCAAATTATGTAATGTCACAAATGACACCAGATCTAGTTACTTTTATTATAGTGCCAACACAGTCATCACAGGTATTTGGTAGCTTGTTTGAGATTAAATCAGAAAGCGATGAAATTTTTATAAGCGGTGCAACAGTGGATAATGTTGATGTTATAGATGCAGTTACAGCAACAAGGTTACGAGCAGACGGTACTGTTGTTACATCAAGCACTAGAGTATCTGCTGGTATACAAAGTTCAACAACAACTGCGGCAAACACAACTGGTACAACTACTACAAGTTCATCTAGCACTAGTAGTTCTTCAAGTAGTTCTTCAAGTAGTTCTTCAAGTAGTTCTTCAAGTAGTTCGTCAAGTAGCTCAGGTTCAAGTAGTAGCGGAGGTTACTAATGGCTTTTGATAACAATCAAAAAGACGGAACAGCTGATCCTAACGCTAAAAGGAAAACAGAACAACATCTTCCTAAGTATTTTAGAACAGTCAGTAATAGTAAATTTTTAAGCAGCACTATAGACCAATTAGTTCAACCTGGCGTAGTTGAAAAGCTAAATGGATATTATGGTCGCGAAACCGCAGCATCTTTTAACAAAGATGACAACTATATAGGTGACTTTTCAGACAGTAGACAGAATTATCAATTTGAACCAGCAGCAGTGATTAAGGATAATTTAGGTGCTGTAAAATTTTATAAAGACTACAATGATTATATGAATCAACTTCGTAGTTTTAACGATAAAGTAAAAGACCATAGTATAACAAACAAGCAAGAATACTATAGTTGGAACCCCCATATTAACTGGGATAAATTTATTAATTTTAGAGAATATTATTGGCTTCCAAGTGGTCCACAAACAATTGATGTTAGAGGACAGACTACTGAAGTTGTGAGTACTTATACTGTTACTGTAGCTGATAATTTAGATAATTTTGGTTACGTATTTTCACCTGATGGGCTTACACAAAATCCTACAATAAAGTTATTCAGAGGAGTTACTTATAAATTTGATATAAACACACCAGGACTACCGTTTACAATCAGAACAAAGCGTACTTTAGATGATTCATTTACGTTGTCTGCAAGTGAAAACAATATTGATAATCAAGGGACAGAAGAAGGGGTGATAACATTTACCCCTACTGATACTACACCAAACATATTATATTATGTTGCAGATAACGATATAGAAGCTGCAGGGCTTATTAAAATTGCTAATATAGAAGAATCCTCTGCGATTGATATTGACGCAGAAGTCTTAGGCAAAAAAACATATACTACCGGAGCAGGATTTGATCTTAGTAACGGAATGAAAATTAAGTTTATAGGAGATGTAACACCTACAACATATGCCACTGGTGAATATTATGTTGAAGGTGTCGGTGACAAAATTGTTTTAATCAATGAAGACGAATTAACAGTTCCTAGTGCATTTGTAAGTGATGTAAATGTAGATTTTGATGATCAAGGATTTGATAGACAGCCTTTTGATACTGCTATAGGTTATCCTACAGTAAGAGATTATATGCTTATTACTCGTGAAGCTAATGATGGTAATTTATGGAGTAGATATAATAGATGGTTTCATAAATCTATTATTGAACAAAGTGCAACATTAAATGAACAACCAGTTAATATTGACGAATCAGCTAGAGCAAAAAGACCAATAATTGAATTTGAAAAAGGTCTAAAGTTATTTGACTTTGGTACGCAAACAAAAGCTAATGTAAATCTTTTAGATACACATACTAAAGATGTATTCTCTACTATAGAAGGTAGCACAGGATACAATATCGATGGCGTAGATCTAATTGATGGTATGAGAATTTTATTTACAGCTGACCCTGATCCGTTAGTAAAAGGAAGAATTTTTGAAGTCAAATTTTTTAAATTTGATGGACCAGAAATTGAAGTAGATCAAAATATAAAGCAAATTTCTTTAATTGAAGTAACAGATTCTAAACCAGTAATAAACGAAGTAGTGCTAGTAAGTCAAGGAAATACCTATAAAGGGTTAATGTATTATTACAATGGCACTGAATGGAAACTAGCACAAACTAAAACTAAAGTTAACCAAGCACCTTTGTTTGATTTATTTGACGAAAATAATAAAAGTTTTAGTGATACAACAGTATATAATTCTTCTACTTTTAAAGGTAATAAAATTTTTAGTTATAAAGAAGGAACTGTAGGTACAGCAGATAGTGAAGTTGGGCTAGTACTATCATATAGAACAATAACAAATGTAGGCGATATTACATTTAAGTTTGACTTACTTACAGAATTGTTTGAATACTTAATTGGAAGTCAGTTATACTTTAAGAATACAGATGTAGGATTTCTACAAAAATACTCTGCTATTGCAAAATATACAAATGCTAATGCTTGGACAAAGGCTCCTACAGATAGTAAGCAACCTGTTATTAGGCAGTATGTATTTGATAATACTACAACAGCATTTGAGGTTGATGTTTACGAAAATAGTGGATCGCTTGCAGATTTAAATTTATCAGTATCTTTAAATAACGAACTAAAATTTAAAGATATAGATTATACTTTAGGTACATCAGCAAATAATTTAACTACAGTTACATTTTTAACTCCAGCATTTACCTCCGCAACAGGACTTACTGTTGGAGACAAAGTTGTTTTAAAAACTTCTTCAGTAGCGGAAAAGAATGATAATGGTTATTATGATTTCCCAAGTAATTTAGAAAGAAATCCTTTAAACAATAATCTTAATGAGTTTACTGTAGGAGAGGTAAACAATCATGTATCTAGTATAGTAGAAGATTTATCAGACTTTAAGGGGAAGTTTCCTGGATCAAGTAATTTACGGGATTTAGGCGATGTTACTAGATTTGGAAATAGATTTGTAAAACATAGTTCTCCTTTAAATCTTGCAATGTATAGTGTGTTAGATAAAGATTCAAATTTAATATCAGCAATGCGTTATGCAAGAAGAGAGTATGGAAAATTTAAAAGATTATTTCTACAAGTTGCACATGACTTAGGGTGGGAAGGTCCTACCAAAGAACATGTAGATAAAATAATGGCTGAGCTTAATAAAGACAAGATAAATTCAATGCCATTTTACTTTTCAGATATGGTACCACAAGGATCCTTCAACAAAACTACTCATGAAATTGATGATAATACAGAAGAATATTTTGCTCTGTCTAAAGTTTTTAGTCTTAGTACTGCAAGTAGAGATTCAGTACAAGTATATCTAAACAACAAACAACTTATACACAATAAAGATTATGTATTTAACAGTGAAGGTTTTTGTAGAGTTACAGCTAGTAAAGTAAAAGGTGATTTGCTTGACATTTACGAGTATGAAACAACTAACGGTAGTTACGTACCACCAACTCCGACAAAGTTAGGATTATATCCTAGCTACGAACCAGAATTATATATTGATAATACCACACAGAGTGAAGGTCCAGTATCACCATCTGGTGCATATAAATTTTATGGAACAGCTGGTTCCGATCAAATGGGTGCAGGAAAACTAGGTTGGTTTTGGCCTTTATATGCCACACAAGCAGAAGCAATAGCAAATGATACAGAGCAAGGCGGCGCTGGTACAGCTCATACACATACTTTTGTAGGACTCAACAGAACATTTTATATGCCAAGTAGTAGTGCAAATCACGGCACAACTGATCCTAGCGGAAACATAAATGAATGGATAGAAGGCACGCCTGTAATACAAGGACACGATGGAAGTAAAGTTGTAGCCTATAAAGATTATAGAGACAATCTTATTTTAGAATTAGAATTAAGAATTTTTAATAACATCAAGATTGGTTACGACACAGATTTGTTTGATATTCATAATTTCCAAGGCGGCGAATATAGAACTACTGATTTCAATAAAGCATCAGTTGACAATCCAATGTTATCAGACTTTATACAATGGACTAATTTAGTCGACAAAGACTACACGGTAAACGATTTTCATAATAGGACTAATACGTGGACATTTAATTATTCATCAGCATCATCACCTAATAATAAACAGCTAGTAGGCTTTTGGCGAGGAGTTTATAGAGATGCATATGATACTGACAGACCACATACACATCCTTGGGAAATGTTGGGCTTTACAAAAATGCCGAATTGGTGGAAAACACAGTATGGACCTGCTCCGTATACTAGAGACAATTTAGTATTATGGACAGATTTACAAAATGGCGTTGTTAGAGAACCTAAGAAAAAAATAAAAATTTTAAACAAATACAAAAGACCCGGATTATTAGCACATTTACCAGTTGACGAAAACGGTAATTTGTTAAGTCCAAATGATTCTGGATATGCACAAAGTTTTGACTCAGCAAGATTAGATGACTCTTTTAAGTTTGGAGATGAAGCACCAGTAGAAACTGCTTGGAGAAGAAGTAGCGAATACCCATTTAGTTTAATCACTGCTTGGACATTAAGCCAACCTTCAAAAGTATTAGCTACAGGGTTTGATAGAGTTAATCAAGTAAGAAATTTAACTAAACAAATAATTTATAAAACACAAAGTAATCAGATTAAATTGCAAAACTTAGTATTTCCAAATACACAGTTAGATAGCACACAAACCTTTACATCAGGGTTAGTAAATTATATCGCAGGATATATGGCATCTAATGTTGTTACTTCTTATACTGAATACAAACAAAACATTAAATCAATTACTAATCAAATAGGTTTTAAAGTTGGTGGATATACAGATAAAAATAAATTTAAACTTATATTAGATAGTAGAACACCTCTTAATGAAGGTAATGTATTTGTACCTGATGAAAATTACAGTATTTTCTTAAACAAAAGTGCCCCAATTAAAACAATTAGCTACAGCGGTGTGATTATTGAAAGAAGAACAAATGGATATAAAATTAAAGGGTATGATAACTCATCGACAGCATTTAAATATTTCCCACACTTTGAAAGAGATAGAGATCCTGTAATTACTGTTGGCGGTACATCAGAACCTTTCTTAGAGTTTGAAGGTGGTAGAACATATGCAGTAGGAGCTATTGTAGAGCATGCGGGAAAGTATTATCGTGTAACAAAACAGCACTTAGCGGGTCCTACTTTTGACGAATCTAATTTTGCATCTGTTCCTAAGTTACCATCTAGTGGAGGAAGAGAAATTATCCTTAGAAGAGAATTTGCTTCTTTTGCACCATTAGAATTAGCATACGGAACTATATTGAGGACCATACAAGATGTTTGTGATTTTTTACAAGGTTATGGAAAATACTTAGAATCAATAGGTTTTGTTTTTGATAATTTTAGGAAAAGTGCTAGTGTAGTAGACGACTGGGAAACTTCAACAAAAGAATTTGCATTTTGGACATTACACAATTGGGCAGAAGGAACTTTAATAAGTTTAAGTCCTGGAGCAAATCAATTAAAATTTACAACAGAATATAGTGTCGTTGATAATATATTTGATGGATTTTTTGGATACACATTGTTAAAAGTTGACGGACAAAAATTAACTAATAATTTTGTACAAGTTGATAGACAAAACTCTAACGAATTTATCCTTAGACCAAAAAATACAGCTGACGGAATTTTTGCAATAAAATTACCTTGTGTACAAAAAGAGCATGTTGTTTTATTAGATAACAAAACAGTATTTAATGATACGATTTATGATCCTGAGCCGGGTTATAGACAAGAAAGAATCAAGGTTTTAGGATATAGAACAACTAACTGGGACGGAAGTTTAAACATAGAAGGGTTTGTCTATGATCAAGCAACTATTACAGACTGGCAATCAAACCAAGATTACTTTATTGGAGATATTGTAAAGCACAAAGAATTTTATTATACTGCAAACAGTAAAGTTCCTGGCACAGAAACATTTATTGATAATCAATGGTCAAGGTTAGACTCAAAACCAGAATCTGGATTGACACCAAACTTCGAATATAAAACAAATCAGTTTGCTGATTTTTATGATTTAGATAGTGATAATTTTGATAGTGAACAACAACGATTAGCACAACATTTAATTGGCTATCAAAAACGTAAATATTTAGAAAATATTATTAATGATGATGTAAGTCAGTATAAATTTTATCAGGGATTTATTCAAGATAAAGGTACTAAGAATGCCCTTACAAAATTATTTGATGTTTTAGGAAATGCTGATAAAGACAGTTTAGAATTTTATGAAGAATGGGCTATTAAACGTGGGCAATATGGTGCGGCTGCTGGATTCGATGAAGTAGAATATAAATTAGATGAAAGTAAATTTAGACTTTCTCCACAGCCTATTGAACTGGTAAAATCTGTAACAGGTGAAGAAACTGATTTAATTTATCGTATATTACCCTATGAAACATATCTAAAACCAAAAAATTATACGCATGAACCCTTTCCTAAAAAATATATTGCACCAGAAGAAGGATATGCATCAGATAGCGGGTATGTTAATGCAGATGATGTAAAATTTATTGTAAAAAACTTTGATGCAATTTTGAATATAGATTTTTCTAATTGTAATAAAGGAGATCTTATTTGGGTAGGTAATGATCAGCTTTCTTGGAATATATACAGGCATGATGATACAGATTTAATTGTAGAAAAAGTTACAGGTGGCGATACCGAATTTACAGTATCATTAACTTCAACTCCGCAGAATATAAAAGCAGGCGATATATTTGGAGTTTATGATTTAATTTCGACAACATTAGATCCTGGAGATAGTACATTTGCAAACGCTCAAACAACTAAAGCAGCAGTTGGTGGATTCTTTAAAGTAAAATCTATAAGTTTAGAAAAAGTTACATTTGAAAGTTCAGAAAAAGTCGAAGACATAGATGAGTGTATCGGAAAGTTAAGTAAATTAGTATCTGTTAGAACAGATTCGTTAGCCAACTTGAATAATATTGCACAAAAATTAGCAACACTTAAATCAAAATTTTGGATCGATCAAGACGCTAACAATAAATGGAAAGTATATGAAAATACACAAGCATTTACAAAGTTACAGGATATTAGTAGCGGAGAAAGTATTGCAAACGAAACTTTTGCAACATCTATAACTACAAATAAAAGTAATACTGTTTTAGCAATCGGGTCACCCGACGAAGATGACGGTCAAGTATACATTTATACAAGAGGATCATCTACTGGAAACTTTGTCTTGTCACAAGTTATAACCGCACCTACAGATATTGCATTTACATTTAAAAGATTTTTTACAGGTGCAACTTATACACAGGGTGATCTTGTTAAAGCAAATAATAAATTTTATACAGCAATAGAAACACATACTGGCGGTGCCGATTTTGATACTAGTAAATTTACAGTTTTAACAGTACAGCCACCGTTACAAAAATTTGGTGCGGCTATTTCTTTGACAGAAGACGGAAAATATTTAGTTGTTGGCTCTCCTAATGCAAGTAAAGTAAAAACAAAATATAAAGATAATTATGATGCTAGTAGTTCTTATGTATTAGATGATATTGTAAATTATAATAATAAACTATGGAAAGCAACTACATCAATTGTACCTCAGTCTGCTAGTATACAGTTTACAAGTTTTGGTAGCGTAGTGCAACAAATAGAGTCAGTTGGTAACACAACACAATCTTCAGAACAAATAGACGTAATATTAACAGGTCAGTATCCGTTCACAGGTATTAATGTTGATCATGTATTAATTAAAGCACCAAAGTTACAATATGCAGGTCTTGATATTAATGATCAAATTAAGCTGAAATGGAATAAGAAAACAATAGCTAATCAAGAGCAAACAACCTATACAGATAAAGAACCTTTCCCAGGCGGCGGCATGCCAGCATTAAGCTCTACGTTCTTTAGTAGTACTCATCAAATACAGATGAAAGTTGATTTAATTCTAAACATTAATGCATTTACAAATAGACCTGTAGCAGGAGATAAAGTTCAGACACAAACAGGATCCGGTACAGTAGCATACTCATATGAAGTTAGCGGTAGCATAGGATTATACCTAAATGAGATAACAGGTAGTTTTAGTTCCACAGATAGTTTATTCCTTTCTAATGGTGATTTTGTAGGCGAATATACTACAGCTGCTCCTTCAGAAACAACAGACGTTAGTAGCTACTACGGTGGGTATTTTATGATTACTGTTCCAGGCGGCTATGATATTTTTTCAACAACGTCGGATCAAGGTAAAGGTTTAGTCTTTCAAGAAGCAATTACTGATAGTTCAGCACCGTCTAATTATTATTTTAATTCACGAGATTTTGAGACATCTACAATCTCAAGTGAAGACACTCTATCTAGTTACATAGAAACATTAAGTTATCAAGGCTTACCAGGAGCTGGCGGCGCAACTACTCCTTTTCTAAGTCCATATTTTGTAGTTAGAGCTCCTAAAGCACTCACTGACACACTATCTAATGGCAGTAAATTTAAGATGTTAATACCATCGTTAGCAAGATATTCTTCAGGGATAAGCAATGATCCTTCAGCAATAGGATTATCTTATGCTGATACAAACAAAGAATTAACTGTATATGAGTTATGGGATGGATATATTAAATTTGGATTTACAAAGTTTAATCTATTTGGAGAACCTTTTGAGCCTAGGGTAGGTGATACTGTACGAGATGTAACTACAGGAGCAACAGCAGAAGTAGCATTGTATCAAAGAGATGCATTAAACGCAACAATTTTTGTTAAAGATGTAGTTGGAGATTTTTCAAACGGATCATTATTCAGCAATAATGCGGAAATAGAGTTTATTGGAACGCCTACAGACGTAAGTCCAATATATCAAGTTGATCGTGTAATGGGAGAGATACAAAGAAAGTCTTTAGGACTAGCTTCAGAAGGAATAGGAAAATTAATTGTTGTAGATTCGGGAGCAGACATAACTGTACCTACAACTTCTGCAATGACAGATACAGAGTATTGGTTCTATCAAGAAAATACAGTTTCAGGTGTGCCTGTTGCAGCTAATTTACCTTCCGCTGGAAATAATGACTGGGTAAATGTATACAGTATTCCTGCGGTAAGTGGAGCAACAGCAAGTACACTTGAAAATCAAGGAATGTATTCAGTTTTTGGTACAGGAACAACTAATAGGTATGCATTTTTACAAAGTTATATTGTACCAGAAGCAAAGGAAGATTTTTATTTAGGATCTGAAATAAAGTGTGCAAAGAAAAATAACTTATACAGACTTTTTGTACATGCAGGCGAAGATTACAATACGTTTGGAACTTTTAGAAAATTAAATAAACAACTTGATGATAGTACTTTCCAGCCAGGCAGAACTTATTTTATAAAACATGGAACAGATGCAGATGGTGATACTTGGAATTGGGAACTTGCTAAGGATAAAAAGTTTCAAGGTACATACTCGTCATTAGTAAGTTATCAAACTGGCGATATAATTTACCTTGATGGAGGTATCTACAAAGCAAATACAAACTTATCACCAGGAGTATTTGTAGGTGCAAATTGGACACAGCAAACTGAACCTTTAGATTATTTAGGTTATGTACCTAACAATACAGAAATATTACCAATTTTTGATAGTGCTGATCCTAGTACGGTTTTAGATCAAGGTGGGCTATTTAATTTTAATAGAATAGATGTATCCGATGACGGTGAGGTACTCATAGGACTTGCTAGATATGATAGTGGCGAAAAATCACAACTAGTTGTTTATAGGAATAAAAACGGAAACTATCAAAGAACACAAAGTATAATGGAATCTAGTTTCCCACATCAAACTGATGATGACGATGTATGGTCATTTAATAAAACATTATGGGGATCGGACATAGCTATTAGTGGTGATGGGACTATGATTGCAATTGGTGAACCTTTTGCAGAAACACAACGTAGCGAAACAGATCCTTCACGTATACAGTTTGATCAAGGTCGAGTGTTTGTAATGAAGAAAAATACAACTACTGGTTTATTTGAATTATCACAAACGTTGTTTAGTAGAGGTAATGAAAAAGTAGAACTATTTGGTATTAAACTTGCTTTTGATAATGAATTATTAGCTATTACTGCAAAAAATGCAGATTCTGATGCTAAAACAACTTTTGATACTTTAGACTTTATACCACAAACAACCTGGGATAATAACTTTACTACTTTTGCTAAGAAATTTATTGATACTGGAGTTGTTTATCTATATGAGAATATTGGCGGAAATTTAGTGTACGGACAAACACTTGCATTTAATCAATTGTCCGACTCTACGCAAGCAGTAGCTAATACAAACGCAAACAATAGTGTAAAAGATTTCGGCTTAAATTTATATACTAACAATAGCCATGTATATGTAGGATTGCCAAAACATACAGTCTTTGATGGAGAAAATGGAGCTGTAATAGATTTTAGAAAAGATCCAACTAACAACATTTGGGAAGCTCATTCATCACCTAAAGATACTGTTGATGTAGCAAAAATTAAAAAAGTTTTATTATATAATACAAAAGAAAATAAATTAGTAAGTTACATAGATTACTTAGATCCTATACAAGGAAAGATTCCGGGTATAGCTGAACAAGAACTTTCATATAAACTACATTACGATCCAGCAGTATATACAGTTGGAACAGCAGAAGTCAACACTGGTAAATCTGGAGTTTGGGGCGAAGAACAAATTGGAGAACTTTGGTGGGACTTATCTACAACTAAGTTTTTAAATCCTTATCAAAGTAATACTATTTTTAGTGTAAGTAACTCTAACACACAGTTTACAGGAAATAGTATAGATGTATACGAATGGGTAGAAAGCACATTACTACCATCAGAATGGAACGCAACTGCTGCAACTACTGAAGGTGTAACTGAAGGTATCACAGGAACAACAAAGTACGGTGATACAGTTTATGCAGTTAAAAGAGTTTATGATAGTATCGCACAGAATTTTTCAAACAAATATTATTATTGGGTAAAAGGAATAATAACTGCACCTAATATTGAAACAAGAAAATTAAGTTCTTTTAATGTTGCTAGATATATAGACAACCCTGCAGGAATGGGCTATAGGTTTATTAATTTTATAAGTCCTACAAGTTTTGTTTTACATAATTGTGAAAGTCTACTTAAAGATAAAGAAGTTGCATTAAGCATACAATATTGGACAATTGAAAATCAAGATATTAATATACACAATCAATATCAATTGTATACAGCAGGATTAGATACTAGTAAACCAAATGCAGATATAGAAAGAAAATGGTTTGACAGTTTAATTGGATACGATGATGCAGGAAGAATTGTTCCTGATCCGAACTTATCAGCTAAAGAAAAGTATGGCATATTAAACGATCCAAGACAGTCATGGTTTGTAAATAAAACGGAAGCATTAAAGCAAGTAATAGATAGAACAAATCTTGTGTTAAAAGAAAATTTAATAGTAGATGATAAAATTATTACACCACTACTTTCTAAACAAGAAGTGCCTCTAGCAGCTGGAAACACTTATGATTTAGCTGTTGATACATTCCAGGATTTAGAGTTTGTAGGTACTGCTAAAGTAAAACAAGCTGTATTAACTCCAGTAATAGTAGATGGTAAAATAGTCAGAGTAACTATCACCGAAGCTGGCAGGGGATATAAAGTAGTTCCTAAAGTTATTATTAACGGAAGATTTGAAACATCTGCTGATATTACAGTTACAATCAATAGTGTAGGTACTGTAACATCAGCGACAGTAAACAGTCAAGGAAGCGGTTACAGTTCAACTCTAACAACTTTAAGTGTTAGACGTTTTGCAGTTCTTGTTAGAAGTGATAGCACATTATCAGGCAAATGGTCCGTTTATGAAAGAAATGTTAACAACACATTATGGGTAAGAAAAGTAAGCCAAGTTTTTGATACTTCTTTATTCTGGGATTATATAGATTGGTACGATACTGGATACAATGAATTTACCGATATAAATCATTTAGTAGATTCTAGTTATCAGTTAGAGTCTTTAGATGATAATACAGGTGATGTAATCAAGATTGCAAATGTAGGAACTGGTGGTTGGCTATTACTAGAAAAAATTGATAATGCAGACTCGATTGATTATACCATAAATTACAAAACTATTGGTAGACAAAATGGAACAATTAAATTCCTACCATCATTATTTAATACTAGTGTAGGATCTGGATTTGATAGTGCTAGTTATGATATAAAAGTTTATGATGTGCAGCCAGTTAAAGAAACAAGAATTATTCTTGAGGCATTAAGAGATAACTTGTTTATAGATGAACTAGCAGTAGAATATAATAATTTATTTTTATCAAGTTTAAAATACGTATTCTCTGAACAAGGATTAGTAGACTGGGCATTTAAAACTAGCTTTATCAAAGCAAGACATAATGTAGGAGATCTAAGTAAAAAAACTACTTTTCAAAATGATAATCTGCCTAGCTATGAAGAATATCTAAAAGAAGTTAAACCTTTTAAATCTAAATTAAGAGAATATATAAGTGATTATAATCAAATTAATGTATCTGCAAATTTAGTTACAGATTTTGATTTACCTCCAAGATGGGACGATATAACAAAAACAATTATTCCACCGTCAGTAAAAGTTATTGATAATGCTATTGTAGGAACAGATGCAGATTTAACAACGTATCCAAACAAAAACTGGGTAGACAATTTGTCTTATAAAGTGAAACGTATTGAAATAGCTGATGCAGGTAGTGGATATACACAAGCACCAACAATTTCATTTGTTGGACAGGATTTAAGCACTACAGAAACAGGTTCAGGAACAGTAGCTATTGCTAAATTAGGCAGAGGCGGCCAAATTGCATCAATTGAAATTACAAATAAAGGCACTGGATATCTTAATCCTCCAGTAGTAGAAGTAAACGGATCTATCGCTGAAGGTGGCAGACAAGCTAAATTAGTCGCAGTCTTAGGTGACGGATTAGTAAGGGGAATGCATACTACTATAAAGTTTGATAGAATTACTGGAAAATTTGTAGTAACAAAATTAAGCGAATCACAAACTTATACAGGCTCTGGCAGTTCTTATATATTTGATTTAATTTTTCCAATGGATTTAAGAACAAATACTGTAGAAATAACTATTGCAGGTGAACTTTCTTTACAAAGTGAATATACATATGAAAATGTTAAAGATACCACAAAAGGTTATGATAGATATTTTGGTAGAGTAACATTCACTAAACCACCAGCAAATAATACTGCTATTGTTATAAACTATAAAAAACCAATTGAATATTTAACAGCAGCAGATAGAGTTAGTCTAGCTTACAATCCGGTTGCAGGACAGTATGGCAATGATTTATCACAAGTAATGGATGGTATAGATTACGGCGGAGTTGAAGTTAAGAGTTTTGAATTTGGCGGAAACACTGGTTGGGATTCTGCACCTTGGTTTACTGACTCTTGGGATACTTACGACACTACCTACGAAGATGAGGTATTTAAACTTGATGGCAGTACCATAAGCATCACACTTAGTAAACCTTTAGAAAACGGAGTAGTATATAATTTATATAGAAACGGTATTAGATTAGATGATCCAAATTGGGCACCTGAGCCTGGATATGATTCGGCACTAGTAAAAAATCCTAATGCTGTAATGCAAAGTATTACAGGAGATGGTGTAACTACTGTTATAGAATTACAAGAATTAGAAGTACCAACGCAAACCGATGATGTTATTATAGTAAGAAAAGAAACAAGCGATGGTAGTTTTATTAATGACCCTGAAAGTTATGACACTAGTATAGTAGGTGGAACACTTGCATATAATTCAGCTACAGGCTTAAAAGCAGAAGACATTACTATAGATGGTGACGGATTTGTAACTCCTACTACAAGTAAAGGACCTGAAGAAATTGTTCCAGGTCAAGTATTAGATGCTGTTGACATAAGTGTATTTGAAAGACCAGTCGGCGGAAGTAGTATATTAGTAAATAGAAACTATACCGGCGACGGATCTACTAAAGCGTTTGACTTAGGTAAGACACCATTTACAGGAAGTTCATTATTTGTTAAAGTAGGATCTGATATACTTGAACCTACTACTGATGATTCAACTTTAGGTTATAAAGTTAACTATGCTAATAAAACAGTTAACTTTGAAGTTGCACCAGCAGAAGGTTCTAAAATTAATTTAACATTAGTTGAAGTAGCAGGCTTGCAAATTTTAGATATAGATAGTTTTGTAAGTGACGGAAGTTCAAATAATTTTGAAACAAATGTTCGTTGGACTGATAACGTACAAGGCATTGCAACTAGTAACGGTGTAAAATTAGAAGCTGTATTTGTAAAAAGTACAGGATCACATCCGAACAATGTTGAACTAGTTTTAGCTTCACCTTTAAAAGCAGGTGATGTTGTTAGGTTTGCATTATTCATTGGAGACGGAGATGAAATAGATTCATTTAGTCAAGTAGTAGTCGATGAATTTATTGCAGTTACACCACAAGGAAATGATACACTAGTATTGAGTCAAGCACCTTTCTCATATGGTCCTGCAGGCATACACACACTTGTACAAATAGGAGATGATATTTTACATTCTGGATTTAACCAGCAGTTTACAGTTTCGTCGGCAAGAGATTATAAGTTAGACCTGTGGCAAATACCTATTGCATTAGTACAAAGTTCACAAATTCAAGTTTATCTAAATGGTAGAATGTTAGAGTATGCAACAGACTGGACATTTACATCAGCGGAAGCATTTGATAGTGATACGCCTTTAGATCAACAAAAAGGTAACACAGTAAAACTTGCAGATAACATAGGTGTAGCTGGAGATACATTATTAGTATATATTATAACAGAAAGTCAATATAGATTTGGTTACTTTGAGCAACAAGGTGATTCATCAAACGTATTTGTTCCAACTCCAACTATTTGTTCTTTTGAAGTAGATAGACCAATTGGAACTAGAATGAAAGTTTATCAGTTTAGTAATAGCACGGCTCAAAAATTTGAAAGAGAATCTTATACTGTACAAGAAAATACACCTATTACAAAAGGAACACCTGAATATTATTTCTTAAATAATTTAAGAGCAGGGTTATTTAAATTAAGAAGCCCAGTAGTTGATTCTAAATATGCTTGGGTGATATTAAATAACAAACTTTTATTAGCAGACGTAGACTATAGTGTTACTACAGACAAAAATTTTATTAAATTAGTAAGTCCGTTAAATGAAGGTGATAGAATAGAAGTGTTACATTTTGGTAATCCAACAGTAATAACTAAATTTGCATTTAGACAGTTTAAAGATATGCTTAACAGAAATCATTATAAGAGAATAGATGGTGATAAGAACTTTATTCTTGGAAAAGATTTAACTCCTTATGATAAAACAATTGAATTAGTAGATGCTAGTGGTATTACTAATCCTACAGCAGGTTCAGAATATCCTGGCATAATATTTGTTAACGGAGAGAGAATTGAATATAGACAAAAAGAAGGTAATCTTTTAAAACAATTACAAAGAGGTACATTAGGTACAGGAGTAAAAGACTTGCATACGCATGGTACAGAAATTTATGATCAAAGTATTGATGCTTCTATGCCATACAAAGATGAAACAATAAGCACAGTATTTACAGCAGACGGTACAAGTTCTACGTTTGAGTTAGATTTTACACCAGGAGCAGGCGGAGTTAACGAGTTTGATGTATTTGTAGCAGGACAACGATTAAGGAAAAATGCAATTTCTTCTTATAAGTTTGAAACTACACTTAGTGGTGTAACAACAAGTAGTATAGCCCAAGATAGCCCAAGGCGACGAAACGCTACCAGCAGAATTCTCAATTTTA
>Ga0163179_10000473_pt1 | contig 29423 bp, 2 predicted proteins | sample AtlANTMetagenome_FD_109643 | JGI IMG/M metagenome (GOLD analysis project Ga0163179, IMG submission 109643) | Marine eukaryotic phytoplankton communities from the Atlantic Ocean - Atlantic ANT 2 Metagenome | ecosystem: Environmental > Aquatic > Marine > Oceanic | place: North Atlantic Ocean...
ATATCTTGCTCCAAGACGCCTTGAGAGAAAATGTTTACGCTTGAAGCGATTTGCATTGCTTGATCGTTAATCACGACTGTTCTATCGTGGACATGTGAAAGAGTACCTTGTCGATTGGGGTGGGTCGTAAACGGGGCCACGCCCCGAAGTGCGGCGAGTCTATCCCCCGTTCGCTCGGCTCCGGTTTGGGTGTCATGTGTGATAGGAGTGAAACCATCTGGCTTTATTGTACCTGCGCCTGCAAAATATCTATAGAACTCAACAGAGGATTGGTTAATAATTTCTTGCAGGGTGTATTTTTTGCTTTGGGTAGGAATAAAAGTAATATCCGCCCACGCTTCGCCGTGGTAGTACGGAGGAGTGAAAGGATAGTTCTCACCCAGATGAGCCTGATTACCGACCGCTTCGTGGCCATCATTATCGTACCCATAAGTAGAACCAGTGACATACGAGAAGTCATGTTGGAAGGGTACAGGTTTGAGATTTCGGAATGGGTTGTCATCAGTGTCTATATACAGAGAACCTGACGTTCCGTCAAATTTGAAGTCTGACCAAGTGTTTGCCGTGAGGCCCGACCCTGAAAGGAGTTGGGGTGGGCCAAAGGCTGAAGGTCTTGAATACATGGTAAATGTTTCTTGCATTGATCCTTGGTCTTGCGGAACTCCATAGGACTTACTTAATCGGTTTTTCTGAGATCCCTTTTGGCCTGTGGTGGATCTAAACATCTTAAGTCTCATCATGTAAATGTTGCCAGCCTTTGCATTTCCAAAGTTAGGATCACCTTGAGATAGCGATGCTAAGCTAGTAAAAGATTTATTTTCTAAGAAGAACTCTGACGTTTCTGCCAAGAAGTTAGAGATCATAAGGTTATATAGCTGATCGCCTTCTCCGCCCCACTCAACCTCAAGGTCTGTTTGACCGTTTTCATCAGGCTCATTTGAGGCTAAAGTTATATTTGCCAAGTGCTTCTCTGGTTCGATCAGGGCCTCAAATGGTATTCTAGTGTCGAACTGCTCTGTTATCATTGCACCACCGGCCACCAACTCGGTGCCGCTATAGTATCTAAGTCTCTTCACACTACCGGTATCGGTGATGAGAGGGTAATCAACCGCGACTCCTGACTTAATTGTGTTATACATGATACCCGGTGCATATAGGGGTGCCAGCAAGTATTGAAAACCGTAGTCTCTATCTGTAGATAAATTATATTTCTTGGAGCCGTCAGCGTTTAAGGAAGCGGTAATATTGACGTTAGCTGCATAAGATTTGTGAAATTGCTCGGCAACTTGTACTGTTCTTTGTGCAGGGTAGAATCCTTCATATGGTAAAAACTTCTTAACTACGCTACAACGCAACCTAATGGCAAACGGATCAACAAAATCAGAATGATCATCTTGAACCATTTCGAAGTGTTTCAAGAAATCTGTTGTGGAGTAAATTTCAAAGAAATCTTTTTTATTGCTTGTATCAGCAGAAGCCAGACCACCAGTTATATTTAAGAAATCTAATTTTTGTTCTGTGGGGCCCCTAGTGAGATAGCTGGTGACATGATCACTTATTCTGAATTCGGGAACAACACCATAGTCTTTCATTAGAGGTCTCGCTTCTTCGATAAATTTGCCGTAATCATCGAAGAAAGGCTTTTTAGATTTAAACTCAAAGGTACCAGCATCATTATAGTAACCAGCAAAATCTCCAGCCTCCCACTTTGCAGACCCCAAGAAAAGGTGTGAAGCAGATATATCACCAAGCAGAACAGTTGAATAGTTACTGTCATCTTGCGATGCGCTGAGTTTCTGTAGGAACCCGCTGTGCGAAGCGACAAAGGATTTTGAGCCTGTTAAGCTGTGTCGTCTAAAGTAGCACGCAGAAGCTGAGAGTTGGTGGTCGATAAATTTAGTTGAGCCTTGTTCAATAGTTTGAGCAAATTGGCTGTAGCTGTTCTGAAGGACACCCGGGCCGAAACCTGCTCTGGCACCAGTTGCACCACCAATTAGAGCTTTGGGAGCCCGTGGAGACTGGAAGTTTGTAGTGCTACCACTCATGTTGACGGAAAGGAATGAGCCTGAATGTATTCTAATATCATTAAAGTCTAATTGAGGTGTGTTTTTGATGGCCATCTGTATCATGGAGCCAGAGTCTATCAAGGGATAAGATGTGTATTGCGTTAGCCATCCATAATCATTTTTTGAATCTGGGTTCACAATGTTAAACTTGCCTATAGAGGTTCCTATATTTGTGTTGAAATCGCCCACTTTGGTACGAGCGTGATCGGTGGTTTCAAGTTGATACCAATAAGGTTTGACCACGGGAGTTGAGCCGACCATTGTTGGCATAAGGCCATGACTTCCTGATGTTCCATTAAGGAATGTATTTGTATATGTTCCTCTTGTGAAGTCAGAATCATTCTGCTGAACCCATCCAAAGCCCGGGCCTCGGGTCAAGGCCTTGGAGATGTGACTCACACCAACGGTTGAACTAATATCGACACGCCTCTTGTCATTACCTTGACCTTCATATTTACCGATGATCTCCCATTTTCCATCACCACCCATATTGGCAGGCGCATCAGCCGGGGATTGAGAGGTTAAAGTCAGTGTTCTGGTGGCATCGTCGTGTGTAACGCTCCAATATTGGTCCGATGCGTGTCTCAGTCCATGATTATTGCTGCTGTCCGTCAACAAAGTTTGCAACGCATCAAGTATGTCTGGAATCGTGCCATCGGCGGTGATGTCGATTTTTGCTATTCTAACGTTTGGCCGAGAAGTCCAAGTTGGGTTTGTAAACGCAGTAGATGTGCCCCCGGCTCTTGTAAACTCGATTCTTAACTCTCTGAAGTTGCCGTCTTTTGCGACACCACCACCAGCAACTTCTCTTGGATTAACTACAAGGACCAGCGTGTCACCTACTAGTGCAGTCACTGGAGGGTTTGCGACATCATCATCAGTTGGATCTGGTAACTCTACGCCAAACCTTATTGTTGTTACTGCTTTTGCTTGGCAAGTGTCATCGTCACGTCCGACATGGCCGTAGTGGTTTGAGACACCCGTAAAAATAGCGGTGTCAGCGATAGACGCCCAGCTGTTTGTTCTCTTGTAACCCGCAGAGCCGCCACCATAGTCATAACGAAGTCTACCTACACCGCGAGTGTTGCCATCAGTATAGTCTCGCCCTAAAAGGTATGCTTCTGACGGCATGCCTTCTGTTGCCAGCCAGCCGAAAGGATACAGTTTATATGAATCAAAGGAGTAGTTCCACTCCCAATTGCCTATTGTGCCCTGAAAGGATAATTTTTGATTTGGAGTGTTTATACTACAGTCGATATCTCGGTTGTTAGCGTCACTGACAGTGCCGGGAGCGCGGCCAAAAGGAATCGCGGAGTTGTTTGCATCAGTTCGGTTAAACTTGTAGTAATTCTTGAGGTCAGAGTTGCCCAAACCAGTTCTTTGAACTGCCTTGAGGGTGGCTCCGTGCGTAACATTTAAATGGTTTCGAACATGAGCAGGTCTCTCAGACTCATCATCTATTTGAGAGTTGGCGGAAACATTGCTATCGACAACAAATGGAGCATCATTGAGGTTGTTTTCACCCATTCTCCACCAAGCATAAAGGTTGTCTTTACGACCAGAATAGTCAAAGACCATACCACCATTGTATAGAGCGGTGGCCGTGGCGTTGCGTTGACTATCTGTTTGGGTGCTTAAGTTATCATAGAACAATACCGCAACTTCATCAATTTTAGAGCCAGCGCTAAAAGCATCATCTTCTTCTAGAAGTGAGATGTTGTTCCAACCATTAAGAAATTGTTTCCATGTCGGATTTGACCCCAAGTTATTTAACGGATACTGTTGCTCTAATTTGTTGCTTAGGTCGGTATTGGTGTTGTCGAATGGCAAAGATGCCACGATTGTTCCATTCATATACCACCTAACAGCATCTTTGGTCATCATAATTGTGTTGTGAAAAAGAGTATTTAATGGCGGTGCAGCCACAACCCCAGTATCTTGCACAAGAGCTTCGCTTCTGAAAAGTACGTGGTCGCTTCGCGTGTAGCTGGTAAGTATATCACCATTATCAAGAAGACCAGCACTTCTAACGTATAAAGTATAAGCACCGCCCGTACTGTTCTTCTTCATAGATATTCTAAGACGCCTATGAGTGCTGAGGTCATTAAGCACTGCGGCTGAAGTGTCTGTGTAATCTACTTGGTCATCACGATAATCAAGGGTAAGGTCCCCAAATTGTTTATAGAAGTCCACAGGAAATCTAATATCAGAATTAAACCCTACAATACCTTTCTCGTTCGTGCTGGACATGCTTGCCCAGAATGATACAATTGTGCCTCCATTGTCATCGAGGGCTCCACCTTTTGTTGAGCGATACCATTCAATTGGTGGTCCAGTAATATATGCCCTGTTGGTGCTTGAAAAAGCATTGGATACACCACCCACAGGAGTAAGGCTTCCAGCAACCTTCTTAATTTTTGCGGATGGGTTACCTTCCAAGTATCCCATTTTACTGGCAAGAAGAAGCTGTGCGTTGTCAGTATCAATATAAGAAGAGCCACCGCGCACGCCGTCCCAAGTATTTCTACCAGAATTAGCAATATCAGGGACTCCATCGCCATTCGTATCAGTGGTTTGATTTCTGTCCCAAAGTGCAAAGTCCTGTATAAACCCTGAGAATCCAAACATGTTCTTGCCGCGAATTCCACCAAGAGAAAGCGGAAAGCTGTTTGTTGCGGTAGCGAGCGTATCAAAAGTAGTTGCAGGACTGGTAGAGTCTTGAAGGGTGGTGGGGAATGTTACTAGTTTTCCATTAAGATAAATATTGTCTTGCACTGTGCCGCCGCCGGTCAGGCCAGCGTATTGTGCGTATACAAAATACCAGCGGTCGGGTATGATTAGGTTCTCTTCGCTTCGTCTAACTCTATTGTTACTACCGGGTGTTGTTCCGATCGCAGAAATAAGGTGATAACCTCCGCCAGATGCGCTCAAGCTCAACTCGATACCTCCGTAAGAGTTTCTTGGGTGATCTTGGTCTCGGTGGTCTCCAACAAAGAACAGAGTTTGTTCTCGTTGCTGGGCATTTCTTGCTTGTTCTATACCATTTGAATCGACATCGCCAGTACCGCCGCCCCAATTATCTACATTCCAGTGGCGTGGACCAGAATCCAATATTGTCATTTGAGACCCAGAAAGATATGTTCCATGGGTTGAAAGCGGCTCTTGTCCTACGGTCATCGTACCAGTGGCACCGCCTTGCTCACGACGATTTGTTAAAAGTGGATTCTTTAAGCGCTCAAATAATTGAACATCTTGTAGCTCTTTCTCTGAGCCGAGTCTATAATAATGTGTGATCTTGGGCTGCTTAAAGGCGGTATTGCGCACTGTGATTGAATTACCAGTAGTATTGATTATGTCTCCCGAAGAGAAATTGGCAAGAGGACAATCAACAACAGCAGGCATAAGAGCCTCGACGTTCGTGAATTCTGTTCTTGTATGGCCGGGAATCTCTAGAGCCATGGTAATGGTAGCACTGTTTCCAAGAGTCTCTTCAGTTAGCATGAATGAGTTATCCCTAACGCGCTCGCTGGGACGATTACCAGTCATATTGCGGCCTTGGCCTGTGATAATTTCGGCCACACCAGCGTCGTTGGTACCAGAATTGTCGCGGGACGAGAAGCCATCACCAATCCCATTGGGGTTGCATGTAGTAAGGCGCTTTCTAAGGGCGATGGAGTCGGTATCCGCACCGCCATAGTATTGCCTAAACACTTTAAGTCTGCTAAAGTAAAAAGTTGCTGGCATAGTGTTGTTGCCAAGGTGATTAGCAAAGAGGGTTATAGATTTAGGATTGTTGGTATCATTAATATCTTGTGCTGAGGAAGGCTTATTGCTGGTAGTTTCATGTGCCACAGCCGCCATTTCATTATCAATAAATAAGTTAGCATTGACTGGTTTGCCAGCAGCGTTGCACATCATTGTTGTGGTAAACATTATACTATGAGCATCACCGTCGAACAACCTACTTTGAACATTTTTGAATACATATTTTCCGGTCTTGCCGTTACTCCATCGACAATAGCCCCATAGATCATCACCTTCATTAGCGGGCCTAAAGAGGCTAAAGAGGCGCTCGCCATCCTTACAATTAAAACGTATAAGTGTTACATCTTCATTATTATCTACCAAAGGAGTCTGGTTATAACGAAGATCGTTACCGGGGAAGAAATCAAATGTTACGGTCCATCCTCCAGCGCGGGCCACGTTTATCTTTGGCATTCCATTGGTATGCGGAAAATCAAGTTTAAAATAAGGCTTTGAGGTTTCGCTAACTAGCATTGGAAGCAAGGCTGATTGGTTAAAATTATAACTATTTTTGTACCAATATTGATGTGGATAGGTAGCAAAGTTCTGTTGGGCAACTTTATTGATCAATTGACCATCAGCGTTCCATCGCGATCCATTGTATCCAGAATAGCCCGGGGCGTAGGTCATCACGCCATCGGTGTCTCCGCCAATGTCATCGAGAGAATCTGCAATGCGTTCTGTGGCATCAATACCCTCCTCACCATTGCCAATTAGAGCACGTTGGCCGGAATTGTATAACTTATCAACCAATTTGGTCCTAGATATGAACACATCCGGTGGATCATCAATTACGCATAATTGTGCTATATTGCAATTTTTAGTTTCAAAAGCTTGCCCATGCAATTCAAAAGTAGGACAAGGATTTATAACATTTATGCCATGCTTGAAATCACCTATTGTGTTGTCACCAAAATCAAGAATCGCAGTTCCATCGGGTTGTTGACCTAAGACACCAAGCGGTGTATCAGCTTTAAATTGACTATTGTATGAATCATTGTATATCAACAGCGGATCGGGCTCTAGAGTTCTTTCACCGTCAATACTGAAGTATACTGTGCTTTCCAGCCCAATTTTACCATTCCAGCACACTACACAATGGTGGAACTCATTGTCATTTGGTAGCTGATCGCCGGAAACAAATATTGATTGTTTTACGTGAACACCACCGCTCTTATGAACATTTTGATACCCTCGCCAGTTAGGATCTGCATTGAACCAAAGACATAACTTTCTTTGACCTCGTGTTTCGCCATTAATAGCCGTAGAATCAGGTGTTACACAAACACCCCAGCGCTGTTGAGCGCATGACAGAATATTGGTGTGCTTAGTTGTGGAATAACTACCGTTTCTTCTCCACCAAAAAGATATTAAAAACCCTTTGTGTTGGTCACGCCTATTACTAAGATTGCTATTGAAAACCATTGGGTGTTCGGTGTTAGCGGCATTTTCAATATATCTAAGCGATCTGTTTCTAAAGTTTTGATGAGATGCTTTGAACCAAAAGCAGTAATCCATTTGTCCAGCTGTGCCGGCATCAAGCACTTGAGATTGAAAAAGTGCTGGTGTGTGGTTTACGCCAAGTGGGTAATATTTATCCCCTCTTTGGTAGCATCGGCCGGCTCGAATGTCTTCATATGCTTTGCGAATGCCGGGTGAATTCTGATGTGTGTTCATCTCATACAATCTTCTAGCATGTCTAAGAGTGGGCGTTCCACCCACTGATTCTAGAGCAATTGAAGTATCGGTACCGGGGAAGCGCGTAGGGTCCATGCTTGGTGGGCCATCACCTACATAGCCGTCGTCGTTTGTATTAACTGACGAAGAAAGCATGGATAGCATCTGGTGACTGGATAGTCCTCCGTTCCAAAACGCTAATCCATCAATGCTTACGTTGTCTAAATTAGTACCAGCTTTCGGAGTAGGATAGGTATCTCTTAGAAGAGAAAAAGAGGTTCCAGCAGGCAGTACAAAAAGTTTTCCTGATTTTTTTATTTTAGCCCAGCGTGAGGGAGTAAGTGTAACTTGAGCACCAGTAGTGTCAAAAGTCTTGCTGGCCCATCCAGTTGACTCTGTTGTCCAGTTTTTTCTAAGTATTTTTACGTCTGCTTCCATTGTGCCCGCATTGTTTTTAAGAGAAAAAGTCACGTTATACCAAGCATTAGCGGCCCACCCAGCGTTACGGACACCCTTAAAAACGCTTATCTCTCCATCGCTGTTTCTAAAGCCAACACGAACAATGTGCTCTGGATCGGCGGCATCGGCACCGTAGCCACCAATTGTGTGGTCAATAATTGGCACACCATCTTCATCTTGAATTACAAAAATTGGATTCAACTGAGAAGAGTAAGCATCGGGATCTTCGCCCCAATTAATCCAGTAAGAGAAGGAGAAGCCATTTGAGTTGAACGGGTTTATCGAAACAAATTCTTCAGTCTTTAAATGGTAGCTGCTGCGGCTGGAACCGATATTTTTAAGTTTAATGGAAGCATTACTACCGGACAGTTGCTCTTGATACTGTGCGTTTGATCCTTCTAGAAAGTTATATGGATCGTACTGGGTGGCTACATATGATGAAGAACCATTCACATAGATTCTAGCATATCCATTTGGATCTTTCTGCCGTCTTTTAGGTGAAGCATTGTTATCGTGTGCATGGTTAGCAATAAAGTGTTGACCTCGGGCAAGAACCTTCTCATCTCTAGAATTGGGCGAACTTTGACCTGAAGCGAAACTGCTAGCAAGGCCAAGGGCGGGATGAGAACCACTAAGGTCTAGCTCGGCGGCAAAGTGATTCAGACTAGTTGCGGCAACAAATCTGGCTCGATTGGCATTATCTGAATCACCATCGCCGGAGCGCAGATTCGGGTTCCAATTCTTTGCTGCGTGATAAATTGGGTTATCAACATCATAAAAGCTGTTTGTTTTGTATTCTACTGCACCGGGTTCGTCTGCCCCGATGTAGAACAGTCTACTTGCGGTATCACTACCGGCTCTACCTTGGACAAGCGAACCAGAAAATACAGTTCCTAATTTAACGGTAACGCCACCACGCTCGGGATCGAAGTTAATAATTTTTGAAACTTTTGTTTCTGTGTCTCCGCCACCGATGGGTGTGACTGTAACGGTCTCATGATACAAAGTTCCACTAAGTTGCATCATCTTTTGTTCAAAATTGGTAACGGTGGCTGAGCCGGGAATGTTAGATGGATTAGGCGCAATCCAAGTAGCAATAGTGGAGGCGGTGGTTTTCAATCTCCATTCATTTTTATCTGCGTTAGAAGTCGTAGAATATTCGGGACTCATGATTGCTAGGCCACGATTGCGATCCAAATCAACACGATATAAACGACAATTGCTCTTGTGAAGTGTGGGCTCATTACCTTCATCAGCGCTACCAAGGCTGAACCCTCGAGTTTCAAAAGCCTTGCGTAATCCTGCGGAGCCGTTATCATTAACAACTAAGGTTCCGGCCGTCGCTCCGCCGTAGCTGCCACCATTTTCGTCCGAAGCATACCGCCATAAAGCCTCAACACTAATATCGTAAGGATTGATACTAATATATTGTTTTACAAACTCATCATCCGCGCCATACAAAGTTGGTGGTCGGGCATTTGGATAGCCACCTATTCCAGCAATTGGAACATATTTCGGTTGCTCGGTTGCATGAATTGTGGGGAGCACCAATCTTTTATCTCCCAAGGGAAAATGAGAGATTGAACGTTCGTTACTGTGACCCGTGCCCGAATCAGGAAAAGTAAATGTTTCTGTTGAAGCAGAAGAGGGCACACTATTGTGTGCTGAGCCGCCGTCGTCAGCGCCAAGCTTTCCTGCTTTAAAGGAGGTGCTGTCAATCGTACCTGAAACAATAGAAATTTTCTTTCTAAAATGATTTGGATGACGAAGGAAAAGCTGACCGGGGGAGATTTGGTATGTAAGGTTTTTAAAGTCTTGCTCACCGTCAAGTACCCAAACACTTTGAGAGTGTACGGAGAACCCAAACCCGTTATCAACGTCTGTTTCTGTTCTGTTCTTTCGTGTATCTCTCCAGTATCTTGATATAAAATTAATTCTATTACGTGTGTGATTCTTGTATGTATAGATTTCTTTTGGATAAACATCTTGCCTGTAAGATAAGTACCTAAATTCATCTATTGGAGATTCATCTCCATCAACACCACCTTCAAGATAGAGATCAACAAAATCTTCGTAATCTTCACTTACGAGCCCCTCGGTGCCATAAAATTTATTTAACTTGCCGTTTGAGAAGTGAGCAGTCTCGTTTCCAAGAGTTGTAAATACATCCACGCGCTCTAATACATCTTTGTTGGTGTCTGGGTCGAGGGTAGTAACGGAGCCGATCATTCGCAACGGCTTGTGTCTTGATACGACTGGTACCTCATTATAGTGCTCAACAGGCCCACGACGTTGAGGTACGACTCTGCTTATTTTTTCTAGAGTACCGCCACGATTACTGATTCTAGTATCTGGTTGGTTAGTGGCAACAGTAGTTATGCTTAGACCATCAGGCCCATTCGCCTTTGCTGTTATAAAGATAACAGCTTGGCTATATAAGAAAGGACTTGATGAAACAGATACTCGACCTAGGTCTGTTAAGCCAAGCTCTTTGATTGCCCCGCCGATCCTATCAGCGATTGCTCTAGTTCTATCGTGATCTGATTTAAGAGAGGTAAGACTAGAGTCATCAAGCTTTATATTTAATTTATTGTCACCAGAGAAATCTGACTCCATGGTGCCTGAGTTAGTAAATTCTACTGTTTTAGTGGCTGCTCCAAAAGTAATGGCAAGACTACTATTAACAGGAGGCAGTTTCGTAAAGCTAATAAAACTAAAGTTTGGTGTGTTTCTTCCGTCTTCAAAAGTTAAAGTTTCACCCGGGAACTCGTAATGGGAAAAGATATTTGTAAGTCGCTGTCTTCTTATGATAGGACTTTGGCCTGCTCTAAGCTGTTTGAAGATTGGGTATCCATAGGGGCCATTACGATGAAGATTGAGAGCAGTCAAATAATCTGCACCGTTGATTATGTATCCCGGGCCGTCTCTGGTCGGGAGAGCAGTCGTGCGGTTTCTAAGTTCTCCATCGGGGAATGGCCCATAGAAAGCAAAATCTGCAAGAGGAGGCTCCCCTGTACCGCGTCCGGCGTTCAACAAAGTCGATCCACTTGCCCTTGACTCAGAGAAATTACCAACAGTGTTGGTGTTAACGTCAACAGGCTCCTCGACAAGGGTATTTAATCCTACAAAATCTACAAACAATGCCATTACTAACTCTCAAAACTCCCGAATATGTCCGATCCAGTGGGGAAATTAATTGCCGAATCATTAACGGATGCAGTTGCTTGAGTCTCGTAGTAAGTACCCTTGGCACCCTTCTTAATGTCTCTAACCAAAATACCATCCTTTGGCCAATAGCCAAATACATTTTGTTTTCCACTTCTTACACTATAATTACTTCCTAATGAGGTTTCTACCCAAGAATAATTGTAATCAGATTGTGGTAAAATGTTCTGAATATAGAAGTTATCTCGTCTGGGCTGCTTTCCTCTACCGGGTACGCCCCTAATGTTAGGCGGAGTGATGAATACGGTAGCACCAATGGCAGGGAAAATCTTGGTATCTTTGGGTATCTCCACACCAATTGGGCTTACACCAGTCGGTACGGGCGAGCGCAGGGGCCACCATTCTACTATATTATTAACAAACGAAACAGAATATAAGTCTTGTTGATCATATAGCTCGTTTGCTTGTGCATGAGTTAATCCAGTGTTATAAAAAGCAAGATCTTGAAGTGCGCCTTGAAGTTCGTTCTCTGTGTCTGCAAAATCGTTACCTGTCAAGGATATTCTACCAGCGATAGTTCTTTGTGCGCCAGTAGCGGTGCCGGGGTTGGTGACTGCTAACTCAGTGGTCACCGGGTCTGCATTAAAATAAACCGTAGGTACTGCGGTCACATCATCGTTGCTCCAGACAACACAGAAGTTGTTCCACTTACCTTTAAGTCCGGTGAGCGTTTGTGTTCTGTGTTTCCTTCGACCGGTGCCATTGGTTGCATGTCGATAAATATACAGACGGTTGTATTGCATAGTCACAATAAAACAATTAACATTGTCATTGTCATCTGCCTCAATAATAAACTTCTCTTCTGATGTGGTCGTTTCGTCAAATCTCACCCAGAAAGAGAGACTCATTTGACCACTTGAAGGATATGTAACACCAGAACCAATATCAGCAGACAACAAACCAACAACTGCTTCAGCGGTTGGAGGGTGTCTCAATGCAGTGCTTACGTCAGGTCTTACAAAAGTATTTCTATGAACCTTGTGGAATGAAGCCTCATATCCGCCGCCGCCAGTATCGGAGAAAGATTGTGCGCCCGCGTCAAAAGTTCTTCTCAAAACAGGTGAAGCGTAATCACTACTATCTGCTGTTCCATGTCTTGAGTCCACTCCAAAGCGGCCGGTGTGGCGGCTGTGTAGTGTATTAAGACCTTCTCTTCTGCCTGCATGAGATGTTACACTAACACTTGCGGAGGCGGCATAAATGACTGTTTTGCCGTATTCATCTGTTTCGTGTACAAACCTTGCGGCTTCACCGCTGTCATTTTTAATCAACAGGTTTCTGTAAGGCAATGAACTATAAACAGACTTTTCTTTTGCATGCACATCTAAGAATGCCTCAGTCATAACTTCGGGACCACCACCACCGTAAAAGCGTGAAGTAATAATTGTTTTATTTCTGTCTCCGTCTTCAAGCAGTGCCTGTTCCCTTGGATTCACGTTTACCCTTGAGGAGTAGTATTCTATTGGCTTAAATGTTACACCACCAGTTACATAATGAGATCCATGTCTTTCAGGTGTAATCTTATTAGCATCCGTTCCGTTACCGCCGCCGCCGTGCATCGCCTGCGAGCCTGAAATATGTTTCGATAGTGTGTTTGTGGTGGCCGAGCCAAACGGAGCAAGGTCAGCAGGCACAATAAAGTTGAATTCTGAACCTGTTGTTGATGCTGTTAGGGCATAGAAGTTACTATATGGACTAGTAGAGTTTGCCGGAATGGTAGCGGTGCCGCCAACACTAGATACTATTTGGTAATAAGGTACGCCATTGGAAGCTGTAAGTTTGCTCCAAGCTCCACTAAGGTTACTTCTTACTTCTGTTGCGGTGGATGATGTATTTCCATTGGTTCCGGTTCCCCACCAGTCCCAATAAATAGTTTTGGCAGGATCTCCAACCCGGTCTCTCCATCCAGTGGCGTCACCCCTTATTCTAATAGTTTCTCCAAAGCCTGTTTGGAACTGAATTGCAGTGTTTACAGCGGCATGAGTAAGATTTATACCTGCTGGCTGTTTGGCACCGAGTATTTGTTGGTGAATAGAAAAGCCGCCTTCGATAATGCCAGCACCCAACTGCCTTGTGTTTCTTGGAAGCCCATCGACAGAGGATGTGTAGAAGCCGTGACCAAAGAAATTACCAGTGACGTTTAGAACTGCTGGGTTTCCTCCTAAAAGGCTATTTGCAGGAGTGGTAGCTGCCAATGAGCCGCTGTAATGATTAAAATTAAATCTTTCTTGACGATACTTTGATACAATTTTGAATATCTTGTATTTGCGATGGCCACTATCTGTCATTGACTCAATAGTGTATTGACCAGTGTTCATAATACTAGCGCTTACATTGTTCCAGAAAGCTGACGATGATAGATAATATGGATCAGTCAGAGGAACAGCACCATCAACCATATTTATTGTGTGGGAGCCGGTGTAAACACTTGTGTATAAGTCTTGAGATCTATCGTCGGTATCCGAGATACCTACAAATGGGTCTTCATTGAACAGACCTCCAATACCAATAGTCTTAAATCTTCTATTGCTAGTATCAGGGTGAATACCCCAACCTATGTTAAGGGACTGGCCGGGGGCTTGGCCTTCAAGGTAAGTCATGGCTCCAGTCATTTGATGTATGTTACCCCAAGAAGAGCCGCTCGCTATAATAAGAGTGTCATCAAAGCTTCCACTTACGGTGGAGCCGGTCATCTTAATCAAATAGCTTACAACTTCTGGCAAGTAGTCGTCGCTGGTCGGGGTGCCAGTTTGAGCTTGGTCTGGTCCCAAGGCATCATTATAGCCAACATCTATTCTTGGAATCGCGGCTTCGATTGAATTCCGCAAGCGCAGAGCGGATCCGTGCGCGTTTGCACCCGCAGTGGACGAGTAATGGACGCTGCCGCTGTCTACGACATAAATGCGACCTCCCATATTGCCGTGGTTCCCGCAGCCGTAGAACAGCCTGTCAGGGGTCGTAGATGAGGCGCTAAGTATAACGTAGTCATTAGCATTTCCATCCATTCCTGAAAGGTATGCTGCGTATGTAACATCACTTCCGTCATTGACGTATCTTACTGGAGTTTCACCGCTTGCTGCCCAAGACGAAGTCACATGGGAAAGCGACCCTGAGCCGCCGAATTCTATGGGTGAGGTGTGGAATATTATTGGGTGATGGTTGGCGTCGGTGCCAGCAGGGTAATTGGTGGCATGTGGTTGTTTAAATCTATATATCGACCCTCGAACTAAAACAAGGTCGGGTTGTTGCTTGCCGAAGCCGGTAGCATCAGTTGCGGACACATAGGTCGAACCAGTTACCAACTCTCCATTAAGAGCAAACTTGCCATGCGCGGAATCTACTGTTACTGTAAATTCGTGTGTCCTACCAGTAGTTATAACTGGCTGGTTGCCGTCATGGTCGAGCTTGAATAAGTGGTTTCCAGAGCCTGAGTGAGCAAGCAAAATCCAATCTTCGTCAAACTTGTTATACTGTAAATGCCCCCCTGACATTGCAGAGATTGCAGAAACCAAGTGCGAATCTTCGGTGATATCACTGTTGTATACAGACCCAGTCTGATTTGCTCTTATGGTGAACTTTCTTGTGTTTGAGCCCATGTCAGTGATATTAAGAATTGTGTAGTTAGTCAAGTAGTGATCCAAAGATTGGCTTACACGATTGAAGTAGGCAGCAACTGAGCCGGTGGCTCGGATTCCAATCTCACTCGGATCTTTGGCATAGCCTTGAGCGGGAACTGTAAATCTGAAAGTCTCAGCGCCTGTATCATCGTTAGCAAATACTAATCTTTGTACGTTTGTGTGTCCAGCGCCTCCATCGTCAAAGCGGCCAAAACCATCGACACTATCGGAACTGACGTACAGTCGCCTATCGGTTGTTCCACCAACAGCATTGGCGATAGTGGTGATCTCTTCTACATTTGAAGCAGTAAGCGAACCTGTAATGTTGAATTGGTGCTGGAAATTGTTGTCACTAGAGCCAGAGAAAATGTTAATAGTGTAATTCGGAACAGGAGATAGTCCACTACCAGAGACAATAAGGTGGAATGTTTTATGCACCCTTCTGACCCATTCAGCTTGTGTTAGGTTTGAACCTGCGGCAGAGCCAGTGGTGGATATATTCCAAGTAGTTGGTGTGGATGTCCGCCATATTCCGTCATGAACATAGGTCCAAAAACCCTTGCTAGGATGATTTCTAAGATCGTCATGAGCCATTATGGCTCTTACTCCACCAGCGTTAGCAAAGTTGAAATTCATACGAGCGTTGCTACCCACACCTTCGTGTGCGAAGCCGCCAGCAATGTCCTCTTTTGAGGCTCCGAAGAAATTAGTACTGATGGCTTGGTTGCGATGCGAACCAGTTACAGTTGCATTAAAAGTAATTTTTGGATCGCTCACTGTAAAATTCGTCAAGTTTGGCAGGTTAGCTGACATTGTGGCATTAAGCGCGGCCCGATAGAATGCCAGAGAGCCAGTGTGGCGGATTCTTCGGGCGACGGCGGTGCCGTGCGAGGAAGCATAGCTATCGTATGGGTAAACATTTTCAAATGTAACGCCATCAACTGTCAAAAGGCGACTATTTTTGTAATTAGCACCGGGGTCACCGAAGCCGGTGGGATTGGCATAGTTTGAAACCGCTTCGGCTCCACCAAATAGTGGCCCGGTTTTGGCCTCGTAGATCGCGGCGGCTCTGCTAAACGTGAAATTATGAGTATCAGTGGAGTCAACTCCACCAACAAAATTAATTGTTGAAGAGCCACCAGATCGAGTCCAAGAGCCAGTAACGCCAGTATAGGTGCCTGCTGCATGAGCAAGAGCAGTACGCCAGCGACTCCAATAGTCTTCGTTGACACCATTTGTTTTTACTCCAGTTGAGCCTGTAGAGGAAATATAATATTCTTTAATAGAAGTAGCAATGCCTGAGTTATCCCACATGATACCATTAGCAAGCAGAGTGGCGTTAGGATTAAGCGATGATGCTGATGCCATAGTTTGAACACTAACGATCCTGACATCGGCATCGATGGAGGGGGCAAAGTTTATATAGACTCCTCTACCATGGCCTGCGCCTGTTTCAAAAGTACCTCCAGCAGTTTGTGTAACATGCTCCACTAACTCAAAAGCATTATCTACAATTCTATTATTCAAGGCTGAGCCTGACATGGAACCAGTCATGCAGATTCTGTCGCCTTCTGTTGTAAAGTTAAAGTTAGGAACATTAGCCTCCAACAAGGACTGCATATGGCTCATCAAAGCTGCTTTCGACCCAGTGGGTCTTAATGCAATATTACCACCAGCATTGTAGCTGTTATAGGGGTAAGTGAATCGGAAATTAACCCCATCGACACTAAAGTCGGGCCTACTGTCGTAGCTACCAGATACTGATCCGTGATAAGGTCTGCCGTGTCCGTTGACATTGGCATCAACTATACTTATTACTGCTGGGCCTGATGATCCAGCACTAACGCTACTTACAGCAAAATCATGTCCATTAGTTAAGGTGTAGCTACCTGTAAACTCAATTCGAGCACCAAAGGAGCCGCCGCCGAGGTTTGTTATTTTAAACGAACTGTTAGGGCTGCTAGTTACCGCTGGAGCGCCGACCATGGAGTTTAATCCATGAGCCATTGAAGCTGTAACTCTTTGCCATAATACCGAATCGGTTCCACTGGAACCAGCGGATGATCCTGTCGATGAGACAAAATAGTGTCGGTTACTGCCATTTTCATTTAGCCACACACCATCTTGAATAAATGTTACTGTGCCGGAAGCTCCAGCTATTTTTGAAGCCAAATCAGTGTATACATACACATCTCGATTTGCATTTCCATCAAGGCTTCCCGTAGCTCCTCCAAAGCGGACTCCTCGGCCGTCGCCATTGTTGACTTCGTCCGTACCTCCAGCTACGTGGGCAGTTGCTGAGAACGTGTCTCCGTTTGAGGTTATATTCATATTTCCTGCTGTGCCGATTGCGTCTGCGTCTACATCAAAAACGCCATCAGCGCGTGTTGTCGTATGGGTTGTAACACCAGCGTTTACGGCTGTTGCAAAACGTGTCCACCAAGTAGCATCATCGGCAGCGTTAGAATAAACATAGTAGTCTCCACCGTTCTCTGCATAGTTACCGCCAGCGTGGCTGTTATCTGAATCTACATAAAATCTAACAGAACCAACATCAACGTAGTGCCCATCAGTTGAACCACCAGTAGGTACGCTAATGTCAAGCCCATTGGCTGTTGGGCCTACAAGTGTATGGAAGCCTTGGTTAGCATTGTTGGAGAACGCTGTAGGCGCAGAAGGCAGAGTGTCAGTTAAAGTAAATGTTCCAGTGTTGCCACTTGTAGTAAAGTTTATAGTACTGACTCCGTTCACTGCTTCTTGGTATAATGTGTGTGCAGCTATTGAGGTTTTTAACTCAGCAAAGATTGTTCCATCGGATTTCCAAGCATCAGCGGTACCGTTTGTCACTATAACATTTGCGTTGGTGTTAAATGTCAAAGCATGAAGGCCAATTGTTGGCTGTATTGAAGTAACGGCTGTGCCTGTGTTTAGTGCTGAACCAGAAGCTTGGCCGATGTTGGATTCGTTGCCGAGCATCCACCAATCCCAAATTGCTGAAGCGGAGGCGTGCGAATGAAGATTCATCCAAGAGCCAGAGTTGTACAAACGGATAGCATCGTATTGGGTTAATTCTGTATTCCAAATAGCGAAATCTTGAAGGCCACCATTCTGCTGTAATGCGTTAGAGGCATCATCATCACCAATATGTACTTCTGTAATTGGCACTGGGTTTGTATTTGACCAAGTGTTTGACTCATAATTTGTTAAAGCGGTTGCGACACCATTAACATAAAGAATGGGCGTTTCGGCGTCGGCATTAGTCCGACTAAATACGAACGTATAGTGCTGCCACTTTCCAAGATCGCCTGAAGTCAGAGCATTTGTTCGATATCTTACAACATTACTTCCGCCATCGTCATAAAGACTAAATCGCAATGTATTACTATGCATACCCACAAAAGAGTGGTTACCACTATTGTGGTCAAATTCCCAAACTCTTTCTTGATCGCTATCTAAGTTAGCTATCTTCATCCACCAAGAAACAGATAATTTAGATGTGCTCGTTGGATCAGTATAACTTGAGTTAACGGCAGTATTCTCTACGCCGTTTACCTTGTTGAATCTCAAGGCTTTTCTAACCGTATTTGCGGCATTTACATGGGGGAAGGAAGAGCCTGATGTGGTTGTGAAAATGTCAAACTGGTCTCCTTCAATTGTTATGTTATCGCCGTGTTTTAAATTTGAAGCTATGGCATCTGCGCCGTTTCCGTTGGCAATACTTACAAAGGTCGTGCTCCCGCCAGCTACAGAAATAGATGTAGTCGCCCCAGAGGAGCCAAGAACTTTTTTCTGTGCGAAGAACTCGGCCTCGTTGCCGCCGATGTCTCTATAGTCCACCTTCCAATCTGAATATGCAGTCGTTAGGTCTGTCTTAAGGTTATCAAAGATTTGTGTATTTGTTTTGTTGCCCGTGTGGTTGTCCCAGCGATGATCTTCAATTCTAAACTCGTTTTCATATACAAATTCTAAACTATTGCTTGTCGTGCCATGAGATGATGCAAGATTAATTACACCCGATAGTTCATCTCCATCATTAAAGCTGTTAAAGTCTGCTTCGCGACCCAATTTCCACCACGAAACAATATTCCCTTGAGCCGAGTGTGTACTAACGTCATAATAATAGCCGCTAGCGTAAGCCTCCAGCGCCTCAGCAGAAGTAAGCGTTTTATTCCAGATAACAAAATCGTGCATCGCGGGGCCGCTTCCGGCTGCGGTGTTATTAGCGGCGTCGTCAAGAACAATATCAAGGTCCACAAGCGTAGGTGGTAGCCCACCGGGGGCACTATACGCTGCGCCGGTAGTTGTGGTAAACGGTTGCCCATTGATGTACAATAAAGGATCACATGAACTTAAATCGTTGACCGGGAAAACAGCTGTGACGTGTACCCAGTCCGTAGTATCAGACCAATTAGTGTCGAAAGTTTTAGTGCTTGTACCGCCAATAGTATTCTCTACTGTTATTTTTACATCCGTATCAAGATCAAGGACATGCAGTCGTTCGCTTGCACCCCCGGCCCCATCGCCAAGTTGAACCCTTGTGAATGAATTCAGTTCATCAGAGTTGGCATCGAAAGGTTTGTGCCAGAAAGAAACTGTAAAATCAGAAGTGCCTATTCCTGAGAAAGACGTATCGCGCATAAAGCTGCTGGCCTGCGAGTCGCTTCTTATAGTCTTTATAGTATTGGAACTTGAATTCTTTGCTTCTAGTGTTATATCTCCACCGGAAGAACCCGATGTGGTGTTAGCCACTATCTGTTTACTTGTGCCTCCAAGGTTAATGGTCATGTTGTGACCATCGGTCATTGTTGTGCCTTTTACCTTAAAGTTGGCGTATCCTCTTGCAGCGGCTACGGCAGGCCCTTGCAGTTTGAATGAGCCAGTGTATTGTGTTTCATAAGTTGTTCTACCTGCAACAGTGAATGCACCGTTTACGGCGGCAGTCCCAGCAACAAAGGCTCTGGCGACTTCAAAAGAACCGCTTGATGTGGTGAGTGCAGGCATGTCTCCAACCTTAAACGAACCAACAGCTGGAGTTCCAAAAGTCGTAGCGCTTCCGATGATGATGTCTCCCGTGGATGTCGTTAGGGAAGGAGGGGCTGCGGGCGTGACACTACCTGATGCTTTGGCTCCGTGAATAAAGGAACCTGTAAATACAAAATCACCCTCAGATGGTGTATAACTTGGATAAGCAAGTGTAAAGTGACCTTGGGCATGAGCACCTGAAACGTGAGATCCAGACATAGTAAAGGAGCCAGTTGCTCTACTGTATAATGTAGAACCAGACACATGCAGTGAGCCTGATGCGAAGGAGCCGCCATAATAGTACTGATCGTCTCTGAAGAAGAATGAACCACTAGCCTTCACGCCAGTTGGAGAATATCTTTCAACTCTCGGGCGGTCCAGTGTGCGGTTAGAAGTATTACGATCACCAGCAAGAAAAACGTTACCAGAAAGAAGAGGTGTGCTACCAAATAGAGATGCTTGGTTTGTTGTTTGTGGCAGTATCAGGCCGATTGGACTGGTTAAGGAACTTGAAACACTAGCAAATTCAACAAGCTTTCTGTTATTTGTGCTTCTTCCAACTGAATGGACCACTTCATAATTCTCTTTGAAGTTACCTAAAATTGCTGAAGCTGTTCCGTATTGGATATTTTTAATATTAAATGGTCTCTTAGCTCTTTCTTCGCGATAGTGAACAGCCATCTGCCTTGCTGTATCAGGATAAGGGCCACCATAATCAGGACCAACCATACCAAAAGCGCCGTCTGCTACGGGCTCTGATGGGTGATCTCCAACAAGAATTCTATATGCTTCTGGTCTTGAGAATTGATCATCCAAGTTATTGTTTGAGTATCTGCTGCCTGCTAGACCTTCTTCTATCTTTACAAATGGATTGGCTGGAGTGCCTCCGTGGGTTGCAAATGTTACAGTTGATTTGCTACCTTCTACTGATGTTAGGGTTTGATTTGCGGGTATTCTCACTGATAAGTCAGTTAATCTAAGTTCTTCCTCACTTCCAAGAAGCCACCAGTTTGTTAAACGAGACCTATTAGGGGCCAAGGTGGGGTATATAGACTTACCATTATTATAAAGAGCGGAGAGCCAATCCGCAGTGTCGAGAGCTTTATTGTAGATAGCAAAATCTTGCAGTTGGCCATTTATAAGCTCATAAAGAGCATTTGAATCAAAATTTGGATTGCCTGCATCGCCAAATCGTATTTTAGCGCCTGTTAAAATAGCATTATTCAAGTGTTTATCTGCATCTGCAACTGCTCCAAGGCCAGCAGTCTCTTGTTTGACCCAGCCGGGCGAGGTCAGGGAGCCATTTTTGTGTAAAAGAATGGGGGATGTTCCAGTCGTCTCTCCGTCTATTGGTCGGTCAAAGTAAAGTCTAAGTACCGTATGAGTCCACGTTTCGTTCTCAAAATAATTAGTATAAGCTCTCTGATAAAATCTATTAGATGCATCTCTCGTGATAATAAACAAGTGAGGACCTTCATGGAGTATAATCATGGCGTAGTATACCGACCCGAGAGGATCAGGATCTATCTGCGCGATGATTCTGGTGTCTGTGTCTGTTGTGTCTAGTTTAGCCCAGAAAGAAATCGTGGCACCACTATTATCAGGAGAGGTTAGAGTCGAGCCTATACTGCCATCTGCATAAGCCTTGCCTGAACTCATTGCCGACCATTCAAGTGCGCGTCGTGGTCTCGTTACGTGTGATGTTGAGGATGGGCGATACCGGTTCATCGGAATGTGTCGATGCTGTCGGCCTCCAACCCATGCTTCAGCGAAAGGTCCTTGCATTGGAACATCATTAGAGGGTGTTGTTGTGTCAGAGTGCAGGTTTGTTAGAATAAAATCATCATCATACTTGTCATGAATCTTTTTATTATAGCCAGTGGCAATCGTTCCAGATACAAGATTGAAAGGGAAAGAACTGTGGCCTTTTACCTTAAACAGTTGGTCCATTTCATCTGATTTTGGTTGGTCGCCAGTGCCATCAGCGTATCTACCAACTGTTCCTACAAATCTGTATTCTGCTTTCTCTAGATGTCGGGCCGTGTAGGCACCCGAGACAGGTTGGTAAGGATCAGTGAATCTTTTACACTTGTCTAATCCAAGAATTCCAAGACCCTTACCAACACCAACTGTAATTACTTCTTGAGGGACGCCCATTCTAGAGACGCCGCCGTGGGGCTTCAGGTGATCTAAGACAAAGTCTCGATTCTTTTGATGACCATAGTTGGTTCCACCGTGGATAACCTTTTGCTCTTCATAGGTAAAATCATATTGGCGACTGAAAGATCTTACAGCATATGTCGAGCCCTGATAAATGTTAGGTCTCCGAGTGTTGCTGATGTTCGTAATTATAATGTTCGCTGCATTGTCTGAAAAGGTTAAGCCATAGTGACCGTGCCTGTTGGCTGTAAGAACTAAGATTCTATCTGATGAGTTGGCAGTTAAAGCAGGTATGACTGCTAAGTCTAGCGCAGTTGGGCCGAGGCCAGCGCCTGTATAATTGATCAAAGCTGTTCTAATAACTGCTGCAACAGCGGCGGCTGTAGTCACTGATGCTATGTCTATCTTCAATTCATTAGCTGTTGACTCACTGAAGGCAGTTTCGTTGGCACCGCCGTTGTTAAAGCTAACAAGCAGACTGACACTTGGGAAAGCAAATGTAATATTTTCACCAGCAGCGGGAATACCACCGCCGCCTTCGCCATTACCAAATGTAATAGTGTAGCTTGAGTAAGGTGGCGTTGTTCCTAGGTTCTTGGCTTTGCCATCTGTCTCGGATACAATTACTTTTCTTAGCTCATCTAATTTGAGATTTTGATTTACACTGTCTCTTACGTGAGAACCTGATGGTTTTATGGCTCTTCTTTCTTTTTGCCAGAAGCAGTGATCATTCTCATCAAATGTTTCTCTGTAATTCGGAGCATGACCCTCGCGCCAAGGATATTTTCTCTCCTTAACACCGGCCATCTTTCCATCAGGAATCGTATCTCTTGTCACTACGAGAGGGAATTGCCTCTTGTACTTGGGCCTTTCAAGAATGTGGCTCTCAACCATATCGGAGATGCCCTCATTGAACTTAGCCATTGCAGGGTGAAGCTGCTGTATAAAGATTGAAATTGCTGCATCGATGAATTTGTAATAATTCGTAAACCTTTCAAAGTCCAGTTCGCCCTCAACTCTTTCGAAATATAATTCCTTGAAATGATCCAGTCTCTTATAGTCTTCTCTATAGAGATCAACAGGTTTCATAAATAGATTTGCGTACTCTGTTACAGTTGAGAATGTCTTTAACATCTCCTCAGACACAACTTGGTACATGCTCTTTTCAAAAGCAAAGACATTGTCTGTCGTGTCTTCGTCTTCTGAGAAATATACCTCTTCGTCGCCCTTGACAAAGACACCATCAGAAGTAAATGAAATTTCAGGTAATTCTTTCTTAGCAGAGAAGATGAATTCGTTATCAACAACCTTCTTTGAGCTTGCTGCATAGCCGAAGCCGCCAGCGCGGTTTTCTCTGAGGATAAGGTCATCAATCCAGCCATATCTATCGGCGGGGGTTCCACTACTAAAGTCTTCGATAACAAATCTACCATTTGAATCGGATGCTGTGACTTGTTGAAAATCCCAGTTAAAAGCAAGAACTTCGGCCGATGGAATATGTACATCCTTAAGTCCATCTACATATGGAGTTGGGTTTCCATGAATTTTATTGTGCCCATAGTTTGATGCATCAAGGTTGTGTTGTTTTAAGACTGCATTGTCAAGCTTGTCATACCACAAACGACACGCGCCAATCTTAAGATCACTGTAGTGGTATGCACTACCGGTAAAGTTAGTTGCTTCACAACCAGCGTAAAACCTCTTGGTGTTGGCTAACATCGCAGAGCCTTGTGTGTAAGTCATACTAGCTGTAATTGTGAACTCTCGTTGCACCTCGTTTAAGTTATGTGTGACACCATACAACTCAGCCACATATGATGGGTTTGAGGAGGTGGTAACAGTTCCTATCCAAGGGTAGCCTACTGGATATACCTTTAAACCAATAGCCCAGCGTTCATTGTTATAAATATTTTTGAATGTCTCGGACTCAGCAAAAATAGTTTTAGCGTTGTTTGTTAAAACAAACTTTGCATCTTCTGATTCATTAATTGGTCTAACCAAATGAACCTGCAAGTTTGAGGCATCAGAGCCGTGCCAAGTAAAAACGTCGGGCCTTTCAGCGGAGGCACTATGGAAGCCCATAATAGAAGAGGTTAAGAAGTCTGTTGGGAAGTAATTTAGATCGCCCACTTTAAGCTTAGTGGGGATTATAACATCTGTTTCCAGTGTGAATGCAAGATTTTTTTCTCGACGTGAACCAACGGGCCCTGAACTAGAAATAAACGTTCTTGGATTGCCAGCCGACGAGGTATTGTAAACACGCCCAGTAAAGTTTGCACTTACATTATGGTTAATAAATTTTGTTTTCTGGGAAGAGTACTTTACTTTGTCCGTGAGATATTGAATTCCGTAATCTGTATAAAGATTAAGCTTTACGATTTCATCATCAATACCGAAGCAGCGCAGCATATTCCGATAAGACTTTTCTGTACCTTTTGATTCATATATTGTTTTAAGGTTGTTATAGATGTTGTAATAGATTCTCTTTTTAAGATCATCCATGTCATGTTCAAACTTTTTGTTTTGATCATCTCGTTGCGAAAACTTCTCTAAAACTCCCTGACTGACAAACAAGTCTGGTACGATAAGACCATTATGCTCCAGAAGTTGTTTGGAGAACGGATACGGCTTCTTGTCCATAGTGAAGTATTGTTTCGTTTTTATATCAGGCAACGACTCTATTTGAAGATACAAGGTATCAAAGTAAGATGCTATGATTTGATACATTTTCTTTAAGTTGTTGTCACCAACTTCAAAGTCTTCTTCTCTCATCCAGAAAGGGACCATATCGTACATGTAAGCAGAATTGCTTAAGTCGTATTGACTACCGCTAACTTTCAGTTCTGATATCAGATCTTTCACAGATTGATGGTTAAAGCGTATAATTGGGTCTTCTGGTTCGTGTGATAATACACTCGCAGAGATGAAACAAGAGCCTGTATTTCTGGAGTTTACACTATAACCTGTCCAGCTACCATTGGCGACTCGACCTGAGTAATCCAAAAGCACACTATCGATTGAAGATGTTGTTGTAATACCTTCATTAAATTTGTAATATAGTGCTAAATGCTCTCTGTTCTCATCGGTATTTGCACCACCACCGATGGGGTGATACCAATTGTTGTAGATCTCATGAGAGCTAATTCTTTTCTTCCAGAAGCGAACTTCATCTAAACTTGCACTTAACTTACCTGCGTATTTTGCACCTGTTGTTGAACCTGATTTGCCATCCCACACAGGTGCGATTAGAGCGCCCATATAACCATCAAGTCGGCCAACAATATTTCCAATTGTCTGGGGCGTTCCAGCAGAACTTGTCGTCACAATTGATTGCTGATTTACCACAACGCCATCTTTATAGAGTTTCAGATCAAGATAGTTTGTGGTGGTAGTATTATCAATACGTGGTATCGTAGAGATAGCCCAATGGTGCCATTTACCATCAGCGATATCTGATGTTGTAAAGGAACCACTAGCTAAGCTTTGTCGGGATATTCCAACTCTACCGTTTTGATAGGTTAATCTAAATGGGTTTGCACCAGCACCGCCTTCGTTGGTAGCGTCTAATTCAAGTGTTATACGTCCATATTGTGCGGACGATGTGGCCACACCGTTCCACAAGTCCAAAATAACTTCTTTTTCAGTCTTGGCGGTGTCAAAGCCTTCTTTCTTCATCCAAAATTCGAATGTGGAGCCAGATGCAGCAGTGAATGTAAATACAGAAGTTTTATCTGTACCTTCTTCATAGAAAGTACCGTATCTAAATTTTTTGTAAAGCGGAATCTTTTTATCATCAGAGCTTGGATCGTGTTGATTTTGAGGTGCGGGTCGAATTCCTCCACCTATCCAAATGTACTCATAATCGGTCGAGGATGCGTTCAGACCGTACCCACCAGTCTTAGAGCTAGCACCATACCCTGCTGGGCTTAGAACGCCGTAGCCGGTGGAAGAGGGGTATCTATCCTCTAATATATGCCTATCAAAGTAGCTCGACGACAGGCTGAACAGAATCTTGTCTGCGGCAGAGCCATCGTAGGGATACTCGCTGTAAATTCTTTTAACTGAGGCTTCGTAATATTCCTCAGCAGAACCAAATCTAACAAAATTAGAGGCAGTAGTAAAGTCCACCGGAGGTACAAAAGTTTCATTCTCTTCGGCTTTTCTTAAGACAAACCTATTCGATTCAGCATCTACTGAAGCGGATTCGGCGTTTTTAACTACTACTGTTTTTCTTCCAAAAAGATCTTTAATAGACATCTTCTTTCACTCTGAATTTAAATTCATATGGCTGCTCTACATAATCAGCAACACCGTCATCATAAAAAGCAAATTTTATTTTGTAAGAATAACCAGCCTCAAAGAGACTCATGTCAAGGTCAAAATAATTTCCGCTTACATCATGTGATAATACCGTATGTTGTGTGGATCCAGTTCCATACGGTACAACTTTGAGATTGTCTACTTCACGACAAATTTCATAAGATGCTGTAGATATCATGGTGTTTTCGGGGGTAGAGGTTGCCTTACTATAAATAGTTGGCGACCAATTTCTAGGTCTGGTATATAACCTAAAACGTGCTGTTTCTGTTCTGCCATAAAACTTCTTTAAATTAGAGATGTTAAGAATGTAATTGTTAGTTAAATTATGTTGTAAAGGTTTGTGTGTTTTGGGCTTTATTGTGGAGCCAGTAAAGAACTCAGTTGAGTCGTACTCCCACACATCAATGAGATAAGGATATGTGGAGGTAACTGTGCTACTGGTTACGGCAAACTGAGTATAGTATATCCCTTTTGACAGGCGGGTTGCTGCAAGTGATGTGACTGCTGTATTACTTGAGTTACGGAAGGTTCTGTTGTCTCCTTCAGGTACAGATCCAGAGGCATAATAAATCTTCATTGTCGGAACAATTGAACTGTCGTCTTGCAGATCTCTAAGTCTTCCTCTGGCATAGTTATATAAATAAAGTTTGTTTAAGTTTTCGTGACCGGGCATGATAGAGCTACTCAAATAAAAGTCTCCACGATTATCTCTTCTGGCGGAGTCCCATCTGGCTTCAATAAAAGGTCTTTTGTGGAAAAACTGTGATCCTCTACCAAAGAATTTCTTTGTATAATAGCTTTTCTCTCCAGACTCATATGCATCAGACAGCTTAATACCAAAACCATAATTTAATTTTGCTGTTGAAGTTGCTTGGGACTGTTTACTGAATGATGTGCCCTTTATCCACTGCTCTACGAATTCACTAACGTCTACTTCGATGTGCTCTCTGCCTGTTGCCATAGAAACGGTTGAGGTTGGGGAAGAGTGGTAGTCACCACCAGCGCTTTCCCATGACGTGCTTGCAGAACTCTGTATCCAGTTAGAGCCTCTTATGCCATAGGTTTTGTCTCCATAGGATTCCATGTCCATTCCTTCACCTTCTTGCCAAGAAGCGGATACCGCAGATACTGTTAGTTTAAAATCTTGTGGCGTCGTGCGGATATGCTCTGCGTTATAAAGGTGCAGGAAAAAAGAAACAGAACCTGAAGCCGGAATAGATCCAGCAGCGCGATCTGTGATTACATCAGAAACAGGAAACTTAATTAATACCCTTGATAGCTCTGTTGTGAGCCCACTTGAGTTTGAAACCTGCCCAAGAATAGAAAATGTTTCTAATATGTCTGAGGCTCCCATGTTCGAGCCTGTGCCTCGAATTGTCATGTTCTCTTGGAACGCATTCGTAATTGTGTTGTCTGCGTTTGAAAAGTATCTTTTTAAAGCCATTATCTAGCAACTCCTCTAATATTGATATCAGGATATTTTAGCTCAAGAATAGCATTCCTCGGAGGCACAATGACTGTTCCGTCTTTTGATTTTAATTTTTCAAAGTCAACTCTAAAAGTTGAATACGCACCAGAGTGTTTATTCTCTACCTTTAATCTTTGTATATCAATAACACCTTCGGTCTCAGACAATATGTTATTAATATCATTTAGATATATTGGTTCTCCAATTTCAAAGACGCTTTTGTATCTTTCTTTTACTCTTGCAATAGCTTTGTTTAACACAAGCTCACTATCATATCTTAGATCGACTGCCAGCGTAAAACTAATTTCAAAATTCAACACCTTTGCATCAAAAATATCTATAATATCATTTACAGCTTTGTACTTGCTAAGCCATGTTTTTAAGTTTGTCTTTGTTCTCATGTGTGTGGGGTGCAAGTGGCCCTGTTCATCCTGTGAGATAACGTATGTAGCGATCCTTCTGTTTAAAGAGTTTGGATCCTGAATGACCTGTACTCGCTTAACAGATCCAAATGTGCTTGGCATTCTATAAAATGCGGCTTTATAATCTGTTGTCGTGACGGCACGATTTTGTGAAGCAAACACACTCTTTGTTCTGACTCTCAGTTCTTCTGCATCCAATTCGGCAGAATCTCCAGTGATTGGGTTTGGATTTGTGACCTCTAAAGAGTTTTTAACAAAAGTCATAAGATTCAAATCAAGTGTATTTGGCTCATCAAATACAGTTTCAGCAGTAATAACTTGATTAATCGTATCTGCACCCGTTGACGGAGTTCCAGTTGTGGAGTATTTATATTTTACTGTAAGACGAACACCATTTGGCGAGATTCCAAACTTATCAGTACCAAGCATTTGATTGGGGTCAAATGAGCTGTCTGTTATGTGGTTTCTAGCTTTTAAATTTAAAACAACTTGTGAAGGATCAGCCAGACCGTTATCATCTTCCTCTTCAGAGCCAAACCCAAATTGTAAATAGGTTCCGGTTGAATCTTGTTCGAACACATATCTTCTCGCCGTAACAAAGGGCTTTATAATGCTTCTAACGCCTTCAGAGGCGGCTAACGGGTTTGTCGTTTCTTGATAAATTGTTTCTTGTGACAAATAATCTACTTCATAGTATTTATTTCCTGATGAGTCGATCACATCTACTATTTCATTTATTCTTGTACCACCGATTCTAACTCTACGAAATTTCTTAAAAGCTGCGTCCGTCAGATCTACTTCGACTTTGGCCATTCTTCCTGATGACACTTGACCGAAGCCTCGAACTGCAAAATATGTTGTCTGTCCGTTTTCTTCATCAAACTCCGCAGCAATAAAATCGCATCTTGGATCTGAAAAGCGAATATCTTCTAAAAGCGTGTAAGTGGCTCCGCTAGTGCTAGCAAACTGTGCGCCCTTCTTTAGTGTTCCCAGATAATCCGCATCTGGCGCGGTACCAGTCGAGTTGGCAGGTACCAAAGTATATGCGTATATGACGCCATATGCAACTGAAATACCAGCATAATTAAACCCAACAGCGTTGGCATGCTTTCTAATGTTACCAATTTCTACAGCAGTATCTAAAAAACTTTCATTAACTGAATAATCTACATAGTAAGACAGC
>Ga0163179_10000474_pt1 | contig 29401 bp, 17 predicted proteins | sample AtlANTMetagenome_FD_109643 | JGI IMG/M metagenome (GOLD analysis project Ga0163179, IMG submission 109643) | Marine eukaryotic phytoplankton communities from the Atlantic Ocean - Atlantic ANT 2 Metagenome | ecosystem: Environmental > Aquatic > Marine > Oceanic | place: North Atlantic Ocean...
CAGTCGAGCAAGGGGGTGACCGGTGTCTCGGCCTCGACCGGTTCCGCGCTCTGGAACTTCGGCAGGGGCGCTTCTACCATTCCTTCCAGTGCCGCTGCCGGCGACACCCTCATCGTTCCCTCCCGCGGACTGACCGCCCTGAAACCGAACGCCAAGGGTGGAGAGCCTGCCTCCCTGTGGAGCCAGAAGACGCAAAAACCGGCGACCGGAAGCCCTCTCATCACCGGCGACCGGTATTTCTTCATCAATAGCGCGGGCGTTCTTACCGCCGCCGACCGCCAGACCGGTGACCGCCTCTGGCGCATTCGCGTCAAGGGCCCCTTCTCCGGTTCGCCGGTTTCCTGTGACAACGGACACCTCTACCTGTTCAATGAAAAGGGACTCGCCCAGGTCGTGGACCTGAGCGGTGAAGAAGGCAGGGTGGTCAGCGAGTTCGAACTTGGCGAGACCATCCTTGGCACCGCCAGTATTGCCGGAAATGCCATCTTCATCAGGAGTGACCAGACGCTCTGGAAATTCGCGGATCCGGAAGAGAAGGACTAGTAGCAGAAAGAGGCCCCCTCCTTCCGGGCTGAGACCCTCGTCCGACAGAAGGCAAGCCCGGGAATTCACCTACGCCGCGGGGGCGAGGCTTTCCAGCAGCGTGGAGATCTGCTCTCCTGCAAGATCGCCATGAAGGAAACGATCCTCACCATCATTCTGACCGCAATGTGCGTCAGTCTCTCCACCGCAGCGGAAGCCCCCCTCTGGGCCGCAGGCAAAGCCCCCGTTACCGTTGACCGCGCCGAATTCGAAGACCATAACGCCTTCATTACCGTCCACTCCCCTCCTGCTCCCAACGGAGCTGCAGTCGTGATCTGCCCGGGGGGCGGTTACGGCGGATTGGTCATGGGTGCAGAGGGTCACGGGATCGCCAAGTGGCTCAACACGCATGGCATTACCGGCATAGTTCTTCGCTACCGCCTGCCCCGGGGACGCGCCCACGTGCCTCTTCTCGATGCCCAGCGTGCTCTTCGGACTGCCCGCGCGAATGCCGGGAAGTGGAAGCTCGATCCCAAGCGCATAGGCATCATGGGCTTTTCCGCGGGCGGACACCTCGCCTCCACTGCGGCCACTCATTTCGACGAGGGCTCGCCCGGGGCCCCTGATCCGATCGAAAGACAGGGCAGCCGCCCCGATTTCGCCATCCTGATCTACCCGGTCATCACGATGGGCCCGAAGGGGCACGGCGGATCAAGGCGCAATCTCCTCGGCGCCAATCCCGGGACCGAGCTCCTGGCTCTCTTCTCCAACGAAAAACAGGTGACCGCCAAAACACCCCCCACCTATCTCGCCCACGCCTCGGACGACCGCCCCGTTCCGATCGAGAACAGCCGGCTGTTTCATCAGGCCATGCAGAAGCACGGCGTCACCGGGGAACTCCTCGAACTTCCTTCGGGGGGGCACGGTCTCAATGGATACAAGGGACCGATGTGGGATGCCTGGCAGAGCGGGTCGCTCAAGTGGCTTGCTTCCCTGAATGTCCTGCCCCGTTGAACAGGCTGTCCCGGTTGGTCATGAAAGGGATTATTGCCACATCCGTAACCTGCCTTCTCCTGCCGCTCCCCTGCGAGGCGCAGCCACCAAACTACGACGAGAGCAAGGTTCCCAAGTATACGTTGCCGGAGCCGCTGGTGCATGGCACCTCCTTTGTCCGGAGCACGAGCGCATGGGAAAAAACCCTGAGGCCCCGCACCCTTGAGACTTTTGCCCGGGAGATGTACGGCAGCCCCCCTGCCCCCGGCCAACCCCTGTCCTTTACGTTCAAAATGGCGGACGCGGTCGATGATGCCGGAGACGGTGCTGTTGTGCGCCGGGAGTATGTCATCACCTTTTCCCACCCCGGGAGCCCGCAACTCCGCCTCCTCCTCTACCTGCCCCGCGGTGTCGACAGGGCCCCCACATTCCTGGGCCTTAACTTCCGCGGCAATCACACTGTGGAGAAAGACCCGCGCATCACACTCGAAACCGGCTATGTCCTCGGTGCCCGGAAGGAAGGCGACAATAGCGCCCTCGCCGAAAAGAACCGTGGCATCGCGGCCGGTCGCTGGCCCGTGACCACCATCACAGAGCGCGGCTACGGACTCGCAACCGTGTGCTGCAGCAACATCGACCCGGACTACGACGACGGATTCCAAAACGGCATCCATGCCATGTTTCCCGATGCTCGGAACCGCCAGTGGGGAACCATTTCGTCCTGGGCATGGGGTCTCAGCCGCATCCTCGATGTCCTCGGCCAGATCCGGGAAGTCGATTCCCGGCGCATCGCAGTGATCGGGCACTCACGCCTGGGCAAGACCGCCCTCTGGGCTGGCGCAAGCGACGAACGCTTCGCAATGGTGATTTCCAACAATTCGGGGTGCGGTGGAGCGGCACTCAGCAAGCGCGCCTTTGGGGAAACTGTAGCAATGATCAACCGTGCCTGCCCCCACTGGTTCAACGACAGGTTCAAGAAATTCAACAACAACGAGGACTCCCTGGGATTCGACCAGCACCAGCTCATCGCCCTCATCGCTCCCCGCCCGGTCTACGTCGCGAGCGCAACCGAGGACCAATGGGCGGATCCGAGAGGCGAGTTCCTCTCCCTCCTGCATGCAGAGCAAGCCTACATGCTCTATCATGACATTCCCTTTGGCGTGAATGCTCTCCCCGGAGCCGGCACAAGCGTGGGCAATCTGATGGGCTACCACCTGCGCAAGGGAAAGCACGACATCAATGCCGAGGACTGGGGCCACTACCTTGCCTTCGCCGACAAGTGGTTGAAAAAGCGGGAACCCGAGTAAGGGGATCCCCTCTTCTTTTTCCTGCGGGCTCTTTCCCCACCGACGGCTACGCCCCCCGAGGCCCGGTCCCCGCCGGCAATCTATCTCAGGCGGCCCAGCATGCGGTCGAGAGAGTCACTCGTCTGGTAGATCAACGCTTCCGGATAGTGAGCGTAGGGATGGAAATACTCGAAGGTGAGAAACCCGTCATAATCAATCGCATCGAGGGCGCTCATCACCGCCGGCCAGTTGGTGGTCCCATCCAGGAGTGGTCGGAAACACTCCAGCGAGTGATCAGTTCCCTTCTTGGTAAATTCCTTGAAATGAATGTTCTGGATTCTCTTTCCCATGATCGGAATCCAGTGCTCCGGATGCTGGAAGAGCATGATATTCCCCGTGTCGTAATGCACCCGGACGTGCTCGCTTCCGAAATGATCAACGAACGCGTTCATCTCCATGGGTGTCATGAGATACCCATTGAAGAAAATATTCTCCATGTTCAGGAAGATATCGAGCTTCTCCGCCTGCTTTGCGAGCTGCCCGACTGCCTCCTTGGCGCGCCGGTCACACACATCGTTGGGCACAGGCTCATGATCATCCCGCCAGGGAATATGCACCGCCCCGGGCACCACCAGGACATTCTTGATTCCCAGGTCGTGGGCGGCCTTTCCAATCTTGCCCGCGAGCTCCAGCCCCCGCCTGCGCTTCCCTTCATCATTGCTGCTGAGCGGATAGGGCCAGAACAGAAACGAACAGAGGCCGCTGATCTCAATACCGATCCGGTCCGCCATCTTACGAATCTCCACGAACTCTTTTGTTCCCGCCTTGGGAGACAGGTCGCTCTCCAGGTCGTAATTCAATTCGATCCCGTCAAACCCTGCATCCTTGGCCAGCTGCAAGCACTCCTCAAGGGTCATGCGGTCCGGATAGGGAAACGCCCAAAGGTTGATTGACTTCTTCATCCTGTCGAACCGTCTGGTGGACATCTTCCGGTCGTCGGGAGCGCCCTCCCGGTTGTCATCTGGCTGTCCGGCGGAACCCTGCCCGGCTGCCACGAGGGCTCCAGCTGCAGAAAGCGCCCCAGCCTTCACCAGCTGTCGGCGACTGAAGGAATCACCTGGACTCGCTCCGGGACGTGGGTGCAGCATCTCCGGTGGCTCAACTCTCTCACGCATACCCCAGTCTACCTCCCGGTATACCCGCAAGAAAAGGCTCCTTTCGCCCGACGTTCCTGCCGCAGACCAGCAAACAAGGAAAAACACTGCTTCCATCGTAAGAGGTAGTGACCTGCAATGCGTTCATTTGAGCTCTCCCCGTTGCTGGGGGAGGAGCTGCCCGACCCGAAATCCTCGCCCGGGCCCGTGGCGGTCAACACCCGGGGAAGAAGAGGCACCCCTGAGCAGTCCTTCCTGCCGGGCAATGGCAGCGGCGGAAACAAACACCTCCGCCCCGGCCCTGCATGGCCTCCTGCCGCCTCCTGCCGCCTCGTGTCTGGCGCCTTTCTGGGCCGCAGCTCTCTCCAAGCCTGTCACCCTCTCCGGGGGCCACTCATCCTCCAGACTTGCCCACCCATGACGGGAGAGGCAGGCTTACACACCATGGACACTTGGACGCGCAGATCCTTCCTGCGGAAAGCCGGCGCCGCTACCGCCACCACCACCCTCATCGCACCCCACCCTTCCTCCGCCCGGGGAGCAAACGAACGAGTCAACCTCGCCGTGATTGGATGTGGGGGGCGTGGGGTGCAGCTCGGCAGGTTATGCAACCAGCATCCTCACGGGCAGGTCACCTACGTCTGCGATCCAGACCTCCGGAGAGCGGAGCGGGCCAAGGCTTCCCTGCAAGCCGGTCATGCAGTGTCAGACCTGCGCCACATCCTGGACGATCCTTCTGTCGATGCGATCCTCATCGCTTCCTGTGATCATTGGCATGCACCCGCTTCTCTCCTCGCGTGCGAGGCGGGCAAACACGTCTATGTCGAAAAGCCCTGCTCCCATAACGTGCAGGAGGGACGACTGATGATCGAGGCCGCCCACCGGAACAAAATTGTCATGCAACATGGGACCCAGAAACGTTCCAGTCAGGGGATGCAGGAATTCATCGCCCTGCTGGAAGGGGGCATCATTGGGACCGTCCTCGTGGCCAAGCATGTGAACAGCCAGAAAAGAGCCAACATCGGTCGTCACAAACCATCAAAGCCCCCTGCCCACGTTGACTACGACCTCTGGGTCGGACCTGCCGAATGGCGGGACTACCAGGCCAACTATGTGCACTACAACTGGCATTGGTTTTACAACTTTGGTACCGGGGACATCGGCAATGATGGCGTGCACGGGATCGACGTCGCCCGCTGGGGTCTCGGTGTAACAACCCACCCAAGCTTCATCAGCGGCTACGGGTCCAAACTCTACTTCGACGACGACCAGGAGTTTCCCGATACCTGCAACCTGACCTTCGAGTATCCCGGAAACGGCAAAACCGGACAGAAGCGTGTTCTCATCTACGAGCAGCGCATCTGGTCACCCTACGGTCACGATCCCGAGAGAAACTCGACCTTCTTCTATGGGACCAAGGGCATGGCCACCCTCGGGCGTGACGGAGCCCGCATTTACAGCCCCAACAACGAACTGGTCAGGGAACTGAAGGTCGAGGACGGGAACGGGAGGCATCAGCACAACTTCCTCGATGCCATCCGGGACCGTAGCGTGAAACTGAATTGTGATATCGAGACGGGGCATCTCTCCTCCTCCCTCCCTCACCTCGGCAATATCTGTGCCCGAACCGGCCGCGCCTTGCACTTTGACTCCACGAAGGAAAAGATTCTCGGGGATGAGCAGGCATCCTCGCTCCTCGGCAGACAATACCGCAGGAACCACTGGGCCACTCCCGGCGCCTGAAACCGCTTTCCGGACTGAAGCTTCCATGCACGCAAGTTTCCGCACCTGTCTCCTGCTCGCAATTCTCTTCACCGCTGCCTCTCCCGCAGCAGAGCGACCCAATATCCTTTTCCTCATTGCCGACGACCTCGGCTGGTCCGATGTGGGCTGGCATGGCTCCGAGATCAACACCCCGCACCTTGACGCGCTCGCCCGCAAGGGGGTGATCCTCGACCAGCACTACGTGACGCCAATGTGCTCTTCCACCCGGGCCTGCCTCCTGAGCGGCCGCTACTCCACCCGCTTCGGGCTGGATTCGGCGACCAACAATCCCGTCTTCCCTCCCGGCACGACCACACTCGCCTCTGCCCTCCTCGCCCTTGGCTATGAGACCGGCCTGACAGGCAAGTGGCATCTCGGCTCCAGCCCTGAGTGGGGCCCTCTCCAATTCGGGTTCACGCACAGTTATGGTTCCTTTGCCGGTGGCGTTGATCAGTATAGCCACCTCTACAAACGGGGCCCCTACCAGAAAACCTGGCACCGCAACGACCGCTACACGGAAGAGGAAGGGCACGCCACTGATCTGATCGCCCGGGAGGCCATTCGCTGGATCAACAGCGCGACAAAGGGAACTCCATGGTTCATTCAGGTCGCCTTCACCGCCGTTCATGTTCCCATTCAGGAACCGGAAGAATGGGTGCTCCCCTACGCTGGTAAAATTAGGAATGAGTCCCGGCGCCGCTACGCTGCCTGCGCCACACACATGGACCATGCCATTGGCGAACTGGTATCCGCTCTCAAACGCACAGGCCAGATGGACGATACGCTGATCATTTTCACCTCCGACAACGGCGGCTCGGGACCATGGGCCCCGAGCGGAAAGTATCCCGGCACCTACCTGCCCAGCCCCGTCCTCGGAAACAACAGCCCTCTTCGAGGCCGCAAGGGCACCGTCTACGAGGGCGGAATCCGTGTCCCGGCCTTCGTTCACTGGCCCGCAAAGATTCGGGGTGCCCGCACCCTCAGGCATCCTCTCCACGTTGTCGATTGGATGCCCACCCTCCTTGCTCTCACCGGATACACCTCCACACCGGAGCTTTCCTTCGACGGCGTGGATGTCTGGCCCGTCCTTTCCGGCCTCGATCGCTCCCCACCCCCCCGGACCCTCTACTTTAAACGGGGTGATGCCTCCGCCCTGCGGCACGGCAACTGGAAACTCGTCACCACCGGCAGCTCGAAAACTGAACTCTTCGATCTCTCACGAGATCCTCACGAAATGTCCAACCTCGCCCCCGGCAATCCCACTCAGGTTGCCCGGCTCCGGAAACTCCTCACCAGGGAACGCGCAAGGGAAAGGGGAGCCTCTCTTCCCAAACCCTTCCGCATCCGGCGATGACTCAAGCCATGAATTCATGGCAAGGCGCATTCCGCCACCCGCTGTTTCCTTGAGCCCGCAATCCGTTCCACCCATCGCCCGCACAGGAAACGGACGAGGGCCGGGAACGAAAGTTATTTGCCGAGGCAGTAGAGAGTCGTCTTGCTGCGCAGGAAGACCCGGTTATTGGCAAGCGCCAGGCTTCCACGATGACTGCGCATACTCAGGTCTCCGAACTGGACGCGGTGCAGGAGGGTAAATTTCTTGGGGTCAGCAGCTACAACGAAGACCTCGCCGTTGTGATCCTGGAAGTAAATCTTGCCGTCCCCACAGGTCGGTGAAGCCTCAATCTTGGCCCGGGAGCCTATCTCTCCCATCCAGAGAACCTTACCGCTCCGGGGCTCAATGCAGGACAGTCGCTTGTCCTTGAACTCCCCATTGAGGACATAGAAGTGGCCATCATGATACAGTGGGGTGCAGACGTCCGAGGAGACCTCCTTGTCCTCGCTCTTCCACAGCAGCTCTCCGCTCTTGATGTCGACCGCATACACCGGACTCTTCTTTGGCGCGCAGGCCAGGGCCACGCCCTTCCCGGCCACCGGGGAGGGCACCAGGCGCCAGTGACCGATCTTCCTCGGATTCCAGGTTCCCCAGCGCCAGAGTTCCTTCCCGCTGCCGGGCTCATGCCCGCTCAGGGCATCTCCCCCGGCGACAAGGAGCTGAAGCGTGTTCCCCCCATCCCCGGCAGGGGCAATAACCGGCGAGGTAAAGGCTTCCAGCGACTCCGCCACCGCCTGTCCCTTGCGTTCCACCTTCCACGCCGGCTTGCCGGTCGCGAAGTCAAAGGCCTCCAGATAGGAAGGGTTCGCTCCCTCCTTTCCCCGTGGCAGACCGGCAAAGGAAAAGGGGACGTCCCGTTGCAGAACCTGCATGATCAGGTTGCCTTCGAACAGGATGGGGCTGGTGGAAAAGGTCCACTGGAAGGCAAAGTATTTGTCGCCCTCGGGAACGAGATTCCGACGCCACACTTCCTTGCCTTTCATGTCGTAGACAATCAGGTCAGCATTCCCAAAGAAGAAGGCGACATGCTTGCCATCCGTAACCGGAGAAGGCGAGGAGAAGTCACTGCGATCATCGAGGTGGACCTGCCCCTTGCCCACCATGTGGGACCAGAGGATTTTTCCGGAAGAGGACGACAGGCAGATCGCATGGATCTCTTTTTTCTCATGATCAACCGCGTTCACAAAGACGTGGTCTCCCCAGATGACCGGGGTGGCCGCCGATGTCCCCGGCAGTTCGGCTTTCCAGTCGACATTCTCGGTCGGCGAGAACTTCGCGGGCAGCTTGAGGTCTTTATCCCCACTTCCATTGAAGTGAGGGCCCCGCTGGCTGGGCCAGTTCGAGGCCGCAGCCGCGAGAGCAGGAAGGAACAACAGCAGGAGGGCAAGGCAAGAGGTCTTCATCTGGTTGAGATCGCGTTGATTATGGATACGCGACCGGCTAATGAACATGAATTACACGCTGGGAAAAGCCCTTTGTCCCGGGAACAGGCTCAATCCTGACGACGAAACTTCTTCCTCTGGAGATACAGCGCCCGGCGTGCCGAGCCCTCCCTGAGCAATTCCTCTTCCCCTTCCTGCCTGAGGAGCTCGAGCGCGGTATCCATGGCGCGAACCGCTTCCGGAAACCTTTCCATCTCCGCATAGGCTGCCGCAAGGACATCCAGGGTGATCGCATCCTTGTCCGTCACCCTCCCGCTAGCGGCCTCTGCATAGGCAAGAGCCCGCGGCCCATCGCGGATGGCATCATCCCGATCGGTGGCGAGAAGCCAGGCCGCCGCCTGCAATGCCCTGTAATCCCTTCCCCCTGAGCGTTCGAGAGCCGCCTCGTACGCCCGCAAGGCCCCGCGGGAGTTTCCCTGTCGCAGGGCAGAATCGCCAAGCGGCACCAGCATGCGCTGGTATTGCGGATGGGCGGCAAAGCCTCCCTTGTTCTGCTCGTAGTAGCGCAGGGCCTCCTGATCAAATCCACGTTGCAACAGCTTCAACCCGATGGGGAAACAGCTGAGGCGCCGGGGAGGCGCGAACCATCTCCCCTCGAAAAGCTGGCCCGACTCCCTGCGTTGCATATCACTGGCATTCAACATCTCCACATCCAGCAGAAGCGTCTCAACCTTGACCCGGCCACGATAAAACACCGCCAGATTCCCTCCCTGATCAAGCAGGAATCCAGCAGGCAGAGGCAGTTCTGTATATATGTCAAAGAGCAGGTCATGAACCATCTGCAGCTTCTCGATAGTCGCCTCGGTGGCGAATGCCGTTCGATAAGGCACCTTGAGCTTCCGCAGCAACCGCCTGGCCGCAGCCTCGTCCCCGTCCGGCGTGATGGTGTCGACCGAGAGCGCCAGCACATCGCACCCGGCCCTCCTGAGATCGGCCTCCGAACGGGTCAGCTCCTCCAGCTCGGCCACACAGGGGGTGCACCAGCTCGCCCATAAGGTCACAAGAAGCGGCTTGTCCATCTTGCTGGGAATCGCATCGATCTGCGGAACAGGGATCCTGCTGAGGGAAATGGTTCGACCGGCCGGCAAGCCCGGGGGCACGGATACCGGACCGGACTCCAGCGCTTCCGCCCCACCGGCCCGTCCACCCTGCACCAGCTCGGCTTGACCCTGCCCTTCCCTGAGCAGGTGAAAGGACGCGCTGGCCAGCCCGGGAAAGCGCTCCACTCCTCCACTGGGCCAGCGCACTTCGACCGTCACGGCACCACCGTGACCACCCAGGCCAAAATGAAGCCACTTCGAAGACTGTGAGAGAAAGCCATCTCCGGCACGGAGCGTCTTAACGAGCGGGAGAGCCTTTCCTCCGTCCAGGTGCACGCTCACCCGCGCACCAATCGCATCCCGGTTGCTCTTCGTTCCCACCAGCCGGAGCGCAACAAACTCATTCCCCGCCGGGAGATCGTTTCGCAACAAACGCAGCCGCGGCGCGGAGCGATTGGATACCAGGAAGTCGAGATCTCCATCGCGATCCCAGTCAACCCGTCCGATGCCCCGCCCATCATCAGGAAGATCGAGACCCGTAAGAGCCGAGATGTCACAGAACGATCCGTCCTGAAGATTGAGAAAACAATGGTTCTGCTCGCGAGCACTGAAGCTGAGCCCCTGCTTGACGACCTCAAGGAAGGATTCGGAGCCCCCTCCCAGCCCTCCCCCTAGAGCAACCGATTCCGATGACGACCCGACCTGCCGCCAGAAGAAACTTCACAAGTCGCCGGTGTCCGGGGTCGTAATGTAACCGTTGACAGCAAAGAGATCCTCCCAGCCGTTGTTGTCGAGGTCCACGAAGATCGAGCTCCACGCCCATCCGGCTACCATCGCGCCGCTCGCCTCACTCTTCTCCGCGAAACTCCCGTTCCCTTCATTCCGGAAACTGCTGTTGCCCCTGACGAAACGGCGGTAGAGCGCACGAACGGGAGATCCGCTCCCGGGAAGAAACTTCTCCTGCGATGTGATGCGACTCCCCGCCGACGAGAACATGTTCCCAACGTGGAGATCGATCCATCCATCCCGGTCGTAGTCTCCCCAGCTCACTGACATCCCGGACCCGTAATCGACGGCTCCAGTCTGCTCCGCCACTTCGGTAAAGACCGCGCCTTCGTTCCGGTAGAGGCAGTTCTTCCCGTAATCGTTGGCCACGTAGAGGTCCTGGTCTCCATCATTGTCGTAATCCTCCCATGCCGCCGCCAGGCTGTGACGGGTATTGTGCACGCCCAACCCGACATCCTCCGTCACTTCCACGAACTGCCAGGAACCGTCGTTACGGAAAAGCTGATTCCTGCCGCCGTCATTCGCATCGTGATACAGAAATGCGCGCCGCGGGCTGAACGAGAAGTCCACCGTGACATAGAGATCGAGATCGCCATCGCGATCGTAGTCAACTGCCGAAAGCGCGTGCAGATCACGGTCCGACGAACTCAGGCTCGCCACCTCGCGAAACCCGCCTCCCGGGGTATTCTCCAGCACGCGCGTTCCCTCGAAAGTCGCCAGCACGAGATCCTGGTCTCCGTCGTTATCAAGATCTACGAAAAGTGCGCTCGCGGTATTGTCCAGCCAGTCGACACCGAGGTCCCGGGAGGCATCAACAGCGCTCCCGTCTTCCTGGTGCAGGAAAAGCTTGTTCGGCAATCCCGCAGGTTGACACAGATAGACATCGTCCCTGCCGTCTCCGTTGGCATCTCCCACCGCAATTCCGTGACGCTGAAAATAGAGCATCCCATTAACACGTCCGACCCGCTGCAGCCAGTGATGCATGCCGAACCCAAGTTCGCTGTCAAACGAAGCGTTTTCTCCGAACGCCGCCTCGGTGCAGTCGGAAAACCACGGCTTCGACCGTTTACCGAGGACCGACTCGCTCTCTTCTTCCCGGAGAGACTGCATCCTCGGCCGGCTGGAGCCTCCATCCCACAACCAGTGGCACTTCCAGGTCGCCCGCTCCTGGCCAAGTCTCTTGCCGGACAAACGCTTCGCCAGCATGAGGACGGTCGTATCAACCCCATCACCCCCTCTCCTCTCCGTCGCGGTCAGCTTGAGCTTCACCTTTATTCTCGTGCCCGTCTCTCCATTCCGCAGATGCAGGTGCAATTCCCGCAGCGCCTCTTCCATGCTCGCCAGCCCGACCCGCGTTCTTCCACCGTCATCCGGGCTTCCCCCGTGCCGGATCACCTGCACATCCGTCGAGTCATAGACAGGGTGCCCTCCCTCCCGGTTCAGCAGGTCAAGCCGAACCCCACTGGCCACAAATTCAGACAACTCCCCCCAGTCGTCCGATTTCCCTGCAAGCAGTGCTCCCAGCCGGACCAGCTCCTTCTGGGCCGCGGCCGCAAAAACCTCCGTGTCCCACCCATCATCGCCGGGATCGAGCAGACGGGCCGTCATACGATCCCGCTCAACCAAGGGCACCAGACCGCCTTGGTCCTCCACGCTCCCCGCGGCGGAAAGGCGGTCCTCCTCCTTGCCTTTCCTGCAACCCACAAGAAGCAGAGGCAGGGACAGCAGAAACAGGGCCGATAATCGGAGCATGCTCATGCAGACAGTCCTTGGTAGAAGGGGGCAATATCCCTTCTGTTCAAGCCAATATTCCTTCCTCCGCGCATTGGCCTATACTCGTCCCACCCCGCTGGGATACTTTCGGGCCCCATGGAACAGGACCGGAATGGCTACCTCGTAATTCTGCTGGGCGCGGCCTCCCTCCTGTTATCTTCGTGCTCGGAGGAGAAGGAGAACACTTCGCAAGGAGAGGATTCGCTGCGACCGGACCCGCACTTCCCAGAATTCCTCCAGCATGCAGAATCTCTTGAAAGATCCTCCAACCGCTACTTCGGTCACGAGCAACTCACGCTCCTCAGGAAGAAACTGGAGCAACCCGCCCTCTCACCAAATCAAAGACGCAGCCTCCTCGCCCAGCTGTCCTTTCATCACCTCCGACTCGGAGACGTAAAAGCCGCCCGGCTCTCCATCGATTCGGCCTTTGCGGGGGAACCGCAACCCGCCTATCCCGAGCTCCTCCGGCTCCTGAAAACCCGCGCCATGGTTTCCCTCCGGGAAGCAGAAGTGGAGAACTGCATCAAGCGCCACAACGCCGAGTGTTGTATCTTTCCACTGCAGGGAGGGGGCCTGCACGAGGTTGCAGCTCCGGCCCGCGAGGCCACCCGGGATCTTCTCGAGATTCTCAGGGTTACTCCCGGGGACGAAATGGTGCAATGGCTCCTCAACCTGTCGACCATGGCCACCGGAGCTTATCCCCGGGAAGTCCCCGGGGATTTCCGCATTCCACCAGGCTATTTCGAGGTCGGGGAGGCGGGATCCGGCATCAAGCCATTCATTGACGTCGCACCCCAGCTGCAAATCGACGCCTTCGATCTCTGCGGCGGAGTCGCTGCCGAGGATTTCAACCGCGACGGCTGGTGCGACATTCTCACATCCACCTCGGATCCCCGCGGCTCGCTCCGCCTTTTCCTGACCAGAAACGGGCTGCACTTCCAGGAGTCCACCACAGAGGCCGGGCTGGACGGTCAGCTGGGCGGGTTCAACTGCCTTACCGCCGACTATGATAACGATGGCGATGTCGATCTCCTGGTCCTGCGGGGAGCCTGGCTGGGCACGCAGGGCGAAATCCGCAACTCGCTCCTCCGCAACGACACCCCGGAGGGAGGCCATCCCGTCCGCTTCACCGACGTGACCGCTGCAGCCGGACTCGAGGAGCCCGCGCGTCCCACCCAGAGCGGGGCCTGGCTGGATTTCGACCGGGATGGCGATCTCGACCTCTTTATCGGGAATGAATCGGGCCGGGAACTCCCCCGCGGACACAAGGCGGACTATCCCTCGCAGCTTTTCCGGAACAACGGCGATGGGACCTTCACCGATGTCGCCGACAAGGCCGGAGTGCGCAATGACCGCTTCTGCAAGGGTGTCACCGCCGGAGACTACGATAACGATGGCGATACCGACCTCTTTCTTTCCAACGTGGGCAGGAACAGGCTTTACCGAAACAACTCCGACGGAACATTCACGGATGTCGCCGCGCAGCTCGGCCTCACCGGCACGGGCGGTTTCAGCTTCACGCCCTGGTTCTTCGATTACAACAACGACGGCTGGCTCGACATCTTTGTCAGCGCCTTCGAGGCAACTCTCCAGCACCACATGCAGGACGCCCGGGGCGCCCCCCACTCCGCTCCAATTCCACACCTCTACCGCAACAATGGAAATGGCACCTTCACGGATGTCGCAGGCAATTCCGGACTACACCATCCCTATCTGCCTATGGGGGCAAACTTCGGGGATATCGACAATGACGGCTGGCTGGACATCTTTCTCGCCACCGGGGATTCCAGCTTTGAAACACTCACTCCCAACGTCCTGCTGCGAAACGAGGCAGGCAAACAGTTCAACAACGTGACCTACGCGGCCCGCCTGGGGCACCTGCAGAAGGGGCACGGCCTTGCCTTCGCCGACTTCGACCGGGATGGCGACCTCGACCTCTATCACCAACTCGGTGGATTCTTTCCCGGGGACAAGTTTCACAACGCCCTCTTTCTCAATCCTGGAAACGGAAACACGTTCATGGATCTGAGATGCCGGGGCACGACCACCAATCGGTCCGCATTTGGTGTCCGGGCCGCCCTTACGATCCAGTTTCCTGATGGCCGCACCCAGACCTTCCACCGCGCCGGCGGCTCCCTGAGCAGTTTCGGCGGCTCTCCACACGACTCACTGCATTTCGGAATCCCGGCCTCCGCCAAGCCCCTTTCCCTGCGCCTTCAATGGCCGGTGTCCGGCATCAGTCAGACCTTTACCGAAAACCTGGCCCTCAACTCGGTGATCGAGGCCATGGAGGGAGAAAGCGAGTTGCGTTTGCGCGAACAACCGTGACCTGCCGCCCTCGAGATGGGGCACTCATCGCCTCGCTGCCTGCGAGGTCTCCACCGCTGGAGGAACAATCGTGACGGACTCCGGCAGCGTCCCTTCTGGAAGAAGGAGAGCGGACCGGGGACTCGAGTGGGAGAGATACCCCGAACCCACGTGGACCTCGCGCAAAACCTTGCGCCCATCTTCCAGGACCGCCTCGACCCTCGTTCCCGGCACGAGGGAGCCAGCCTTCTCCACCGGCATCATGAACGAACTCTCCACCTCGTTGAGAAAGGCCCGCACCCCATTGTCGTTGATCCCCACCACAAAGTCGGGACGGCCGTCCCCGTTGAGATCTGCGCTGGCGAGGCCCTTTGCATCACCGGGAACCACCAGCCCGCTCACGCGCGGGGAAACCGGATCAAATGTCCCGTCGCCCCGTCCCCGCAGCAGCATGCTCAGGCCGCTCGCCATGCGCCCGGTCTCGAGTTGCGGCGTATAGTGATTCTGCACCAGGTAGAGATCGAGGTTCCCATCTCCGTCGCAATCGACCAGGGAAGACCCGAAAGCCGGTGAAGTCTGGACGATCCGGGGAAACGCGCGGAACTCAAAACGGCCGCTCCCGTCGTTGAGAAAGACCCCGCTTTCCAGCGTCGAGGCCGTCAGCTTGAGGGCTTCGTCAAAGCACTCCGGCCGATAGATGTCCTTCAACTCGGCAATCGCGAAGTCTGAGAATGTCTTGAACTTCTCGGCCAGGTGAGGAATCGCCCGGGTCGAACAACTCTTCCCCCGCACGGGGTAAAGGACCCCCCCTTCGTATTCGGCCTCCACGAGGCGATTCGTCCCGTCTCCCTCGAAATCACCATAGTAGATCATCGTCGGCTTCTCCTTACTGGCGTGATACTTCGAATTGAGCCCGAAATTGCTCGCCACGTAGTCGATGTCCCCATCGTTGTCGACATCACCTGCCGACAGTCCGCTCCACCACCCGGGGTATCCCGCGAGACCCGCAGCAGTCGTCGCCTCTTCCAGCACCCCGTTCCGGTTCCGGAAGAGCCGCAGTGGCCCCCACTCATAACAGACCAGCAGGTCCAGCCAGCCATCATTGTCCGCATCCGACCAGACCGCCCCCGTCGCCATTCCGGACTCGAGGAGCTGGGGAGCAATCTCACTGGTGACATCACTGAACTTCCCGCTCCCGTCGTTGCGGAGAATCCGGCTCTTCGGGCTCACCGGATAGCGCCCGGGAATCATGCGCCCACCCACAAAAAGATCGATACTGCCGTCCCGGTCAAAATCCGCTGCCGCCACCGGCCCCCCACTGTCCCGGAGATCGGGGAGACGATCCTCCGCCTTGGAGAGGTTTCCCCGTCCGTCATTGAGGTAGAGGCGATCCCGCAGCAACGACGAACCCTCCTTCGCCTCATAGCCCCCACTGACCACGTAGAGGTCCTGGTCCCCATCTCCGTCGCAGTCGAAGAAGAGAGCACCCATATCCTCCGAAATTGCATCGGGATCAAAGGGCGCATCGATATCCCCGCCATATCCTCTTCCCTCCTCGTTCAGGTAAAGTGCCCCCGGCCATCCACAGGCTCCTCCCAGAAAGAGATCGTCCCGCCCGTCTCCATTGATGTCGGCCACCGCCACGCCGGGCCCGAGCTGGGAAAGCTTGTTCGGGAGAAGCGGTTGCCTCGAAAAGTCGTCAAATTCCCGTTCCTGTAATTTCACGTGGGCAAGAAGATCCGACGCCGCGAACATCGGCTTTCCTGCCCTCTGCGGCGCCCCCTTGCGCGCAGTGGCAGCAGCATCCTCCGTAATGGTGTAGACCTTGCCCGCTGCCAGCTCTCCCAGGACCTGCACGGCACCACTCGGCCAGGTGACCGTCAGCTTCGTCACCGTCTCCGATGAGCCCATCCCAAAGTGCAGGACGGGATCGTTGCTCGAGAGAAACCCCGTGGCCGGCACCATCTGCCGCACCTGCACCCCGCCCGCACCTGTCTCCACCCTCACCGTTGCCCCGATTCCGAACCGGTTGCTCCTGCTTCCCCGGAGCTCGACGAGAATGCGGTTTCCCGCCTCGGAATCATTACGATAGATTCCAACCGGCTCGTCCAGGTTCACCGTCACCAGGTCCAGGTCACCGTCCCGGTCGAGATCTCCGTAGGCCGTGGCATAGGTCATCCCCTCATGATCCAGGCCCCAGGCCGCTCCAGACTCCTCGAAGGAAAGACTGCCCCGGTTGACAAACATCAGGTTCTTTTCCCTCTGGGGAGGATAGTCCTCGAAGAGATCCCAGTCGGTATTGCCCACGCGGAGCTCGGAGAGTGGACGATTCTTGATGATATCTGACTGGGTAAAGGGTCGCGACATTCCATTACTCACAAAGACATCGACCAAGCCATCATTGTCAAAGTCCGCGAGCTTGGGCGCCCAGCTCCAGTCCGACTTGGCCAGCCCAGCCATGAAAGCGGCATCTTGAAACCGGCCCGTCCCGGTATTGAGCAAAAGCGTGTTGCGCATCAGCTGCCGGGGCTCCGAGGCAGACATGAACCAGCCGAGGTTGCCCATGTCTCCCATGCTCGCCTTCTGCTTGAAGTGCGTGGTGGCGGCCATGTCCACCGAAAAGAAATCCAGCAGGCCATCGCCGTTCAAGTCACCCACGTCCGCCCCCATTGAATACCAGGTCGTGTGGGGAACGCTTTCCCTGATCACATCCTTGAAGACCGGCATTCCATCCGCCCCAACTCCCTCGTTACGGTAGAGATGATCCGGATCCTCAAAATCATTCCCGACGTAGAGATCCAGCAATCCGTCGCGGTTGAAATCCCACCAAGTCGCCGAGAGCCCCTTCCCCGGGCGAGCACAAAGATCTCCACAGGCCCCGCTCGCATCCTCAAAGAGGACCTGCCTGTCGCTACCCCGCGGCCCTCTGTTCAGGAAGAACAGGTCCTTCTGTCCCACCGGATACACTTCGTCCCGTCTGAATTTCTGTCCATCTCGCTCGATGATACCTACCAGCCTCGTGTCATAATACTTCCGGTACTCCGGCTTCACCTTCGGAACCCCACCCTCGTAGTTAACCCGGTCTCTCGGCTGTCCTCCTTCCCGCACAAACTGGTTGGTCAGGACATAGAGATCGAGGTCGCCGTCATTGTCTACGTCCGCAAAGGTCGGCATCAGGCACGCACTCACCGCAGCCAGGCCATAGAGCTCCGCCTGCTCCGTGAAACGTCCTTTCCCGTCATTGACATAAAGCTCGTTGGGAGCCTCGTAATTGCAGACATAGAGATCCAAGTCTCCATCGTTTTCGATATCAACCATGACGGCCCCCGTCCCCCAACGGCCCCCGCCCCCGACGCCCGCCTCTCTGGCCTCCTCAAACTGCAGCTTGCCTCCCGGCCTTTGCAGGTAGATCGCGTTCTCACCGGGACCGCTCGTGAAAAAAAGATCGGGAAGCTCATCCCCGTTCAGATCGCCGATCGCTACGCCCCCTGCGGCGTAGCCCAGCGAATACAAACGCTTCAGGGAATGGCTGGTATCGATCGGATTGCTGAATCCTACTCCCGTCTCGGTCGCCGGCAGGCTGGTAAAGACGGAACCCGCGCCCGCCGAAAACTCCGCTAACTCTCTGGTTTTCAGCATATAACGGCCTTCTTCTTGCTCTCCATCCACGCCCTCGTCCCCGCCCCTGCAACCCACCAAAACCCCAGCCACGCAGAGAGACAGTAAGGATAGCCCAATTACTGACTGGCCTTTGAGAATTCTAAGAATCAACGCTTTAGCGTAAATTTGTTCTTGGCGCACCATCGCGCCTACCCTAAACGGTTACTTGGTCAGCGCAATTCTTCTGTGATCTGCTCTTGACCAACCAAAAGTTCTGCCAAGCAAATCCAATGAAAAGAACACTTCTACCACTCCTTTTCGCGACCGCCGCGATTGGAACAACCCACGCAGCTGTCGTCGTTGGCGAAGGAGCGGACCGCCCATTCTCAAGCGCAGGTGCTGACGGATGGTCCGGCGTTTCCGTTCTCAATGCCGCGGTAATTGACGAAAACACAGACCCCGGCACGGGGGACAGTTTCGCGATCAATGAGGTTTCCATGTGGGCCGCTGACGGCCGTGCCGGCGGTTCGAACCATTTCCAGGCCCTTCTGGTCAACGCGGCGGACCAAGTCGTATGGGCCAGCCCCCAGCTGACGCCAACGATTAGCAACGGACACAACGTCTTCGCCCTCGACGGCGATCCCATCTCAGCAGCCGGCGGACCTTACCGCCTTGGTGTCTGGCAGTGGAACGAAGGTGCCGATGACGTCAACGGTGGCACGGTGGCTTTCGCCGGTTCTGGCGGCGAGGGCATGTTCCAGATTAACGTGGATGGAACCCTTGGAGCTAATCCTGTTCCGCTCGGCACCACCCTGCCAGCGGCTGGACATAATGCCGGCCCGGGGGGACGCGATTACCACATCGATATTGCTGTGTCCCGTGTTCCTGAGCCCACCATCTTCCCGCTGCTAGCCCTTTCCGGCCTGGGTCTTCTCATTCGCCGGCGCCGCTCCTAAAGGGCTCCACGGAGTTTCTCATTACTTAGGAAGCGCGCCACCCGGGGGTGCGCTTCTTTTTTTTTCCGGGAATTGATATCAGTTCCCCTGGTCCCAGTTACTTAGCTCGCGCAACCGCCACCGCAAAACCAAATCACTCGTGCCATGAAACACATCTCCTCTGCCATTCTCCTTTTGGCTGGCCTCGCCCGTCTCGCCTCCGCTGCCGAAGTGATCGGCGAAGGCCTGGACCGCCCGTTTGCCTCCGCCGGGGCCGACGGCTGGTCCGGTGTCAGCATTCTCGAAACAGCCATCATCGACTCCTCCACCGATCCCGATGGGGATGGCGATCTTGTCCAGATCACGGAAGTCTCCATGTATGCTGCCGACGGACGCTTCGGCGGATCCAACCACATCATTCCCATTCTCGTCGACTCTGCCGATCAGATTGCCTGGATTGGTCCCCAGCTCACTCCCACCCAGGCCGGCCACAATGTGTTTGAAATCTCCGATGCGGATCCCATCAACACCAGCAACGAGACCTACCGGCTCGGAGTCTGGCAGTGGAACGACGGCGTCGATGACGTCAACGGTGGCACGGTGGCCTTCGGAGGCGGAGGCGGGGAGGGCATGTTCCAGCATAACGTCGATGGCACCCTCGGAGCCGATGGGATTGCGATTGGCGACGTGATGACTGCGGGACACAGCGCCGGCCCGGGTGGTCGTGACTACCACATCGATTTCGTGGCTGCGCGCGCAGAAACAACCGACACGGATGGAGACGGCCTGCCGGATTCCTGGGAAACTGCCAACGGCCTGGACCCCAGCGACAACGGGGATGGGGATCCCGACAATGGACCCGAAGGGGATCCCGACAACGACAACCTCAGCAATGGCGACGAACGGGCCGCGGGGACGAACCCTCAGGAGCCCGACACCGACATGGATGGCCTTCTGGACGGAGTGGAAACCAAGACCGGGACCTGGGCCAGCGCGACCGACACGGGGACCGACCCCTTGGAGCCCGACACCGATGGAGACGGTCTCTCCGACGGAGTGGAAAATCCTGATCTCGCCTACAATCCTCTCGACCCGGCTCAGCAGCCCGGCACGGATCCGAATCTCGTGGATTCGGACGGCGACAACAAGACCGATGCCGAGGAACTGGCCGAGGGAAGCGACCCGACCGACGAGAATGATGTCAAGGTCCCCGATTATGTCCTCGTCGGAGAAGGCGCCGAGCGCCCCTTCGAGACGGGAGGCAGCGCTGACGGCTGGTCCGGTGTCTCCATTCTGAATTCCGCCATTATCGATAAGAGCACCGTCCCGGGAGGTGGCGATACCCTGGAAGTCACCGAGGTTTCGATGCTGGCTGCCGCGGGACGGGCGCAGGGAAGCCACCACCTCGTTCCCCTGCTCATCAACTCATCAGACGAAATCGCCTGGATCGGTCCTCAGCTCACACCTACCCAGGACGGGCACAACGTCTTCCCCATCGAGGACGCCGACCTTGTCGACGTGAGCACCGAAACCTATCGCCTTGCCGTCTGGCAGTGGAACGAAGGTGTCGATGACAGCGCCGGCGGCACGGTGGCCTTCGCAGGTTCAGGCGGCGAGGGTATGTTCCAGCAGAACCTCGATGGGACCCTTGGCCTTGACGCCATTTCCGTTGGCGACGTGATGACTGCGGGACACAGCGCCGGCCCGGGTGGTCGTGACTACCACATTGACATCGCCGTGCGCAATCCCGTGCCACCCACCACCACCCCCCTCCGCATCTCTGCCGATCCCGCTTCCGGGACCCTCACCATCAAGTGGGACAGTGCAGGTGGAAAGCTCTACAATCTTCTGAGCGTCACGGACCCCTCCTCGGGTGCCCGCGGCAGCTGGCCCATCTACGGAGACCTTGAGAATATCGAGGCGACTCCTCCTGAAAACACCCTTACCATGCCGATGCCACCCGAACCGGAGCGGTTCTTCGTCATCGAGAGCTTTCCCGCGCCTCCGGAATCCATCTTCTATGCCGACTTCGAGGATGGACTCGGAAACTGGACGATTGCCAATGACGGTGTAGAGGGCACCGACTGGCAGGTTGGCAGTCCCACCGTGGTGGGCCCCGTCTCGGCCTTTGGCGGGGTGAACTGCGTTGGCACCAACCTCGATGGCAACTACGCCGAGGATGCTAACATCTCTCTTCTTTCGCCTCCCATTGATCTTACCACCGCAGGCTCTGCAACCCTGAGCTACAGGCAATGGGTGGACGTCGAAGGGCTTCAGTTCGACTACGGCACCATCACGATCCTTGACGCCTCCAATGGCACCACCCTCGCCGTCATCGATGACGACATGGACGACAACACCAACGACTGGGAGGAGTTCACCACCTCCATTCCCGTTGAGGCCACCGGAAAGAATATCCAGATTGAATTCCGCTTCCTGAGCGACGACTTCCCCGGCACCAACTTCGCGGGCTGGTATCTCGACGACGTCCAGGTCACCGTCCCCTGATGGCCCTTTCCAACGGTTTCAGGACCAGTTCCTGAAACCGGTCCTGGCCCGAATTGAAATTGCCGCTCGGCTTGAGCGGGCAGGCGGAGTTTACTTGGATTCGACCTCCGGCTCATGTCCAAAAGTCTCAAGCATGCCTCCATCGCGACAATCTGCCTGATCGGCATCGGGACCTGGATCATCTTCAGGGCCACGAATTCGGACAGGGACATGCCGGACGACACCCTCGGGGCATTACAAAGTTGGCAGAGCGTTCCTCATGAGCGTCCAACCGAGACCAGCGAATCCGATGTGCGCCTGACGGCGATCGCATTACCAGACTCCCATCCCGACAGTCCGGCCAACCTGCAGGCCCGCAAGTTCGATCCTCGCGTGGATGGATGGGATGGCGAAATTCATGGAGAGGCTGCCCTGACGCAGCTCAAGAGTATCCTGTCCGTGAAGCGCGGGGACGAGAAGGGCTGGCCTCTCGCCTCTGACTTTGTCGCCACTCCTCTCCGGCCCCCTGCCCTTTCCATCATCTACGAGTCCGGCCCCCTGACAATTCGGCGGGGGGAGATCACAAAGGAGTTCACCCTCAACAGCGAGGAGGACCTCCGGAGTGAGCTCCGTGCACTGGGACTCGATTCTGGCACCCGCACAAAGACCAAGATCGTTACCGTAAAGCCAGACGGATCGGGATTCTCGACTGAGGCTCTGGTGGAGCTTCTGCACGTGGACGGCGAAAAGCGCACCCAGATTACGGCCCGCTGGGACTGCCAGTGGCGAAAGCCAGAAAGTCCCGCTCCGGGCAGTGATACCGACCTCCTCCTCCAGCGTCTCTCACTCCTCAGCTACGAGGAGGTCACCGCAGGGACCGGGGCCCTCTTTGAGGATATCACGGCCTCGGTCCTCCCCGATGACCAGCCATATCGCGATCAGGTTCTTCGCGGCATCAACCACTGGGCCGCACGACTCACCAAGATCGACGACCTGCATATTTTCGGCCACCATGGCCTTGCCATCGGCGATGCGAATGGCGATGGCCTCGAGGACCTCTACGTCTGTGATGGCGGCGGGCTCCCTAATCGGCTCTACCTGCAGAATACGGACGGCACTGCACGCGATGCCTCTTCCGCCTCCGGTGTCGACTGGCTCGAGGAGAGCAAGGCCGCCCTCTTCCTCGATCTCGACAATGACGGAGACCAGGATCTCGTTATCGCCACCGTCGCGCTCCTGCTCCTGATGGAGAATGACGGGAAGGGGGTATTCAAAGTCCGCAGCGGCATCATGGACCAGCCGGACCCCCACTCCCTTGCTGCTGCCGATTACGACAACGACGGTGACCTCGACCTCTTTGTCTGCAACTACGCGGCCCGGCCGGCTGAGGCAGGACGCCGCGGATTCGAGGCCACTTCCCCCGTTCCTTTCCACGATGCGAGGAACGGTGGCCGGAATGCCCTCCTCAGGAACAATGGAGGATTCAGATTCACCAACATGACTTCGGAGGCTGGACTGGAGGCGAGCCCGGATCGCTGGAGCTTTGCCGCCGCCTGGGAGGACCTCGACAACGACGGAGACCAGGACCTCTATGTCGCCAACGACTTCGGCCGGAACAGTCTTTTCCTCAACGACACCATCCCGGGGGAAACGCCACGGTTTCGGAATGCCGCCGCTGAACTGGGACTCGAGGACATGGCCTCGGGCATGTCCGTGACATGGGGCGACTACAACCGCGACGGACGAATGGATCTCTACGTCGGCAACATGTTCTCGGCCGCAGGCAACCGAATCACCTTCCAGCGCCAGTTCACGGGGGCCCGTCCGGATACCGCGACCCAGATCCAGCGGATGGCCCGCGGAAACACGCTCTTCCAGGGACACGAAGACGGATCCTTCCGGGATGTCAGCGAATCTGCCTCGGTGACAATGGGGCGCTGGGCCTGGAGCTCTCTCTTCGCCGACTTGAACAACGACGGCTGGCAGGATCTCCTCGTTTCCAATGGCTACCTGACCAACGAGCTCACCGACGACTTGTGAAGTTTCTTCTGGCGCCAGGTCGTGGCGCCCTCCCCCACCAAGACTACCGACACCAAGGGCGTCCGGGACTACGGCGCAGCGTGGTCTGCAATCATGAAACTCGCCCGCGCAGGCACCTCCTGGAGCGGCCGGGAACGAAATTGCGCCTTTCTGAACTGTGGCGACGTAGGTTCCGGCCCCCGCTTCGCCAACATTTCCTCTGCCTCCGGGTTCGACTTTCTTGACGACGGACGGGCCCTCGCTCTCGTGGATTGGGACGGGGACGGGGACCTCGACCTCTGGGCCCGCAATCGAAATGCCCCGCGTCTCCGGCTTTTGCGTAATACGTCCAGCAGTGCCTCGTCCAGTGCAGGCAACTGGATCGGTCTTCGGCTGCAGGGCCGCCAAACCAACCGTGATGCCATCGGTGCACGTGCTGAAGTGATCCTCGCGGATGGAATACGGCTCTACGAAACCGTCCGGTCGGGTACCGGATTCCTCTCCCAGTCGAGCAAGAACCTTCACTTCGGACTCGGCGCGAACGCCCGTCCCGTTCAATCCGTCAGCGTTCGCTGGCCGGGGGGACGCACCGAGTCCTTCCTGGGACTGCAGCACCGCAGGCACCACCTCCTGATCGAGGGAACAGGAAAGGCAGAGCTGCTGCCCGCCCGAAGCGGCGTGGCCGAACTTCCGGCCACCCTCCCGGAACTGCCCCCGGCACGCGCAGCCGCTCAGGTCATCCTCCCTGGCCGCATTCCGCTTCCCACCCTAGCCTACCTCCCAACTGGTGCAACCGGCGAAAACAACACCCTCCTGCAGCCGGGTCCCCATCCTCTTCTCCTTCTCCTTTTCTCAGGCCATTGTGACACCTGCCGGGAGGAGATGACCTCGTTGACCGGGAACGCCGAAGCACTCCGCGCGGCAGAACTCGATGTCCTCGCCCTGTCTCTGGATTCGATCGCTCCGGACGGCGACCCGGGGGGCGTCGCATCCAGACTGACCGAGGAGACCCAATTTCCATTTCCAACCGGATCAATCACCGCCCGGTCGGCAGACAGGATCCGCCTCCTTCTCGCCTCCCTCTTTGACTATCCTCCCCCGTTCTCCGTCCCACTTGGCCTCCTGCTCGATTCAGGGCGCAACATCGTGGCCGTCTATCGCGGCCCAGTGACCCTCGAGACGCTGGAGTACGACCTGCGCTTCACCTCGGCAGGCTTCGACAAACTACGCGACCTCGCCATTCCCTTCCCCGGTCGCTGGTTCACCAAGTCGATTACCCCCTCGGAACTCACCCAGTTCGTCTCAAAATATTTCCAACCCGACGATCCAGCCGAATGGCTGCGTTACCTCGAGCGTGCCGCCGACAGCGCCACCCTTCCGAGCCGCGCAGCCGGCCTGCGTAAACAGGTAGTGGCCGGGCACCTAGCGTGGGCTAGAAAGCATTCCCGGGATCGGAAACCTGAGCAGGCTGTTTTTCATTTTGAGAACGCCCTGCGCCTCAACCCCGGCCTCGGATCCGCCCACAACGATCTCGGAGCCCTCTTTGCCAACCAGGGAGAACTCGAACGGGCTACGATTCACTTCCAGCGCGCACTCGAAATCGATCCGGAGAATGACCTTACCAAGCGCAACCTCGAACTCCTTCAGAAGCTGCGCGACAAATAGACAGGGACAATGGCTCGGCCCATCACTCCTGCTGCCACGCCAAGATTTCCTGCCGCAATACCTTGTTCCCGGCAGCAATACCACGCTGTCCGGAGACCTCGCTCAGAGCGAATAGCGTGACTTGATCGCGGTGTAGGCTCGATTCGAGACCTCCCTGATGACATTTCCGCGGCTCGCGATCCAAGATCCATAGGCCTTGCTGCGTGTGCCACAATCAATGATTCCGATGACCGCATACGGGTAGGAACGGCCATCGTTTCCTCTCGCCACCAGAATGCCCATGTCACCACAACACCGTGCCGTGCTTCCGGTCTTGTTGTATACGCGGGTGCCCTGGGGAACCCTCCGGGCATTCGTGTACAGCCGGTCCCTGCCAGGCAGCCCCATCACCCGAAGGATTTCCTTCGAGTGAGGCAGCCCACCGTTCCACAGGGACTGGAGGAAACGCCCATAGTCCCCTGCCGAACCGAGATTGCGATACGTTCGCCCACCCGCGGGAACATACTCGACGAGATGGAGCTGCCTGCACAGCGAGGGGTAATGCCGTCTGAGGAGGGCGGCGGTTGCGACCGGTCCTCCCGTTTGCCTCATCACCCAGTTGGTCGAGGCATTGTTGCTCTTCTGGATCATCAGCTCCATGTGACGCCGGCTCGTGGATCCGTAAATCAGCTTACCAGCCCGCACCTGGTGGAAAAAGGCGAGGGCGAGGTAGGGCTTGATCATGCTGGCCGCCTGCAGTTGCTCGTTTTCGTTGATGCTCACCAGTTTCTTTCCGGCGGTGAAGTCATAGACCAGCCAGGCCGTGCGCTCATTCCTCTGGATTGCGCCCTTGCTGCGCAGTGATTTGACATAACGCTCGACCTCTCCCTCCAGTATGCTCTGCCCCGCCCCAACACCCCGACAGGGAATCAGGCAAACGAGGGCAAGAGTGAGAAGAAACACAGGGCCACATCCTCGGAAAAATTGATCTGTTCGCATGGTTCTCCGAGATATTACAGAAAACCGTAATACTTTTACATCACAAATCTGCGATACTACCCACCTTCGTAAATCCAGCTAGGGTGACGCCGCCCCGGCCCTAGTCTTCCTCCTCATCGCTCCCGTAGGCCCCATAACTGCCATAGCCCCCGTAGCCATACTGCCTGTACCCGTATTTCCCCGTGCGATAGGAGCCATACGAATAATTATACCCGAGGAGCCGTCTCGATTCCCGGTAGCCATTCAAAACAATTCCGGAGAGCTTGATTCCACCCTCCTCGACAAGGTCCAGGGCCCGGAAAACAGCAGGCTTGGGCACAATATTGGCCCGCACCACGAGGCACGGGTTATCAACAAGGGGCAGAATGATCCTCGTATCGGGCACCGCCAGAACCGGAGCGGTATCAATCACGACGTGATCGTAGTGCTCCCGGGCCCACTCGAGGAGCTCCCGGATGGCCCCGGGCTTCAACAACTCCCCGGGGTTTCGGGCCTTCCCTCCTGCGAAGATCGCATCGAGATTCTCAGGCCCCAAATCGCGGTAGAGGACCTCCTCCGGAGAGCATTGCCGGGCGAGAACATCGGCCATTCCCCTGCCCAGCTCACTGCGGCGCAGCCCGAACTGGCGATGCACCCGGGGCTTCCTGAGATCCATGTCGAGAAGAAGGGTTCGTCTCCCCTGGCTCGCGGTTGCCAGCGCAAAATTAACCGAGGTCGTCGTCTTTCCCTCCCCGGGCAGTGCACTGAAGAACAGGGAGATCCTGCGCTCCTTCTCATCGCCAAGAAGAGTCACCGCGGCCCTGAGAACCCGGTAGCTCTCAGCATAGAGACTGGACTGCAGACCAGGGCGGAAGACAATGTCAGGCGACCAGCGGGCCGAGTAGTCAGCACCCTCTCCAACATCCGCGTGCTCTCCCTTCCCTTTCCCCTGTCTTGAAGACCGTTCTGCGGCGGCAAGCCGCTTCTCGGAGAGCACCGGAACCGCTGCAAGCACAGCGTGCCCAGTTTCCTCCTCGGCCTGGGAAACCGTGCGGAACCGGTTATCGATCCGAAGCAGGAGAAGAACCAATCCTACCCCGGCGGCGACTCCTCCAAGTCCTCCCGCGGCGTAGACCCGCATCCTATTAGGAAAGGCAGCCTGCTCGGGAACCAAGGCCCGGCTATGGAGGTCCGCAATGACTTCGTCCTCAATGCTGTTGACCTTGGCCTCCTCCAGGGCGACCAGGATGGAATTGAATACCGAGGTTCGGCTTTTTGTTTCCCCATCAAGGACTTGGGTACGGGCCAGTAACAGGCGGCGGGCGACCTCCAACTCGGCTTCTGAATTCCCTTCGACTGCTCCCCTCTCATCCAGCGCCTCCTCCCAGTAATCCTTATCGGCCTCCGAGGTAGCGGCCACCCGGAATTCCTCGAGAAATTTTTCCTTGGCGGCAGTCAGTTGGGCCAAGGCCGCAATCATCCTGGGGTGCTTCTCCCGATAGCGCCGGGCAAGAGTCATTCCTTCCTCCTCCTCGGCTTCCAGCTCGGCGTGAGCCTCCAGAGCACGCTTGTAGACCGCCAAAGCGCTATTGGCCTCCTGCAAACTCTTTCTGGCCTCGTCAGCCTGGTCAATCAAGCCCTTGGAACGACGGTCCTGACTACCCCGGCTCTCCTCACCGAGCTCAACGAGATATTCCTCGGCGAACCCATCAGCCAAAGCTTTTGCAAGCTCCGCATCCTCGTGACTAACCGTGATGTCCAGGAGTCTTGTCCTTCGACGCACACTCACTTTCAAGCGATTCTGCAGGAACTCAACCACCTCCCCCTCAGTCGGGTCTGTCCCCGCATTTTCCGCTCGTCCTGCCTCGGGCCCTTGGCCAAAAAAGCGTTCCAACCAATCCGGAAGGTAACCCGGGGAACGGCGAACAAGGTTTTGCCGGTCCGCGAACTCTGGACGCCTCGCCACCCGTTCAATCAACTCCACCCGCGTCACTTGGGCCGCAATCGTGTTCATTGCGTCATCGGAGCGCATGTCGATGTCTTCCAACTCCTCCCGACTCATGACCCTGGAGACATTCTGTTTCACCAGGAGGGTAGCGGTAGAATCAAACTGCTCCGGGGTCTTCTTGATGTAGTAGACGCTCAGGAATAGGCCTGCCACAGCTCCCAGACAGGGAAGATACCAACGACCCACCACCTCCCAGAAAATCTTGGGTATTCCCGCAGCCCGTTGATTCGGCCCGACGGCTTGGAAAGTTTCTTCCCCCTGTTCGTCTGCCTGTCGTGGTGTGTTGCTGGCCATTGCGTGTCGAAAACGGAAACCCGGACGGCATCAGAAAATACGGCGTGCCACTGTGACGATATCACCGGGACGCAGGGCAAATGTACGCCCACTCCGGGAGAGAGCCTGATAATCGATAGGAAAAACCTGGTCTCCCCGGCGCACCGTCACCTTTTTGGCGTTAGCAATATCCGTTAGCCCTCCGGCCCTCGCAATGGCTGCTACCAGATCCAGCTTCCCATCAAGCGGGAAATCGTAGGGCCCCTCAACCTTGACCTCCCCCAGAACAGTAAAGCTCCGGTTGAAAAAAGCGCTTTTTCCCACGATGACGCGGTCACCCGGGGCTAACGCAACCCTTTGGAGGGCCGCTTGCGAACCTTGTTTCGCACTGTGCTTGACCACCTCCCCTGAACCCCGAACCAGCGTAATGGAATTCTTGTCGGCCTCCTCCGTAAACCCTCCTGCCATGGCAAAAAGACTGGCAAGGTCCAACTGGCCGGAGGCAGGCATCTTGACCCGCCCCGCGTTCTTCACCTCTCCGAGGATATCTACAAATTCCGGCGCATAGTCCGTGATCGCCAGGGTCAGCTTGGGCTCTACGAGGTAGTCTGCATTGTAGAGCTCGTAGATCTTCGAAGAGGCCTGACCTACTGTCAGGCCTTCGATCCTGATTCTACCGATAAGGGGAAAACTCACTTCACCGGTCTTCTGGATCGTAGTTTCAGTATCGAGATCCGGCTCGTTATAGACTTTCAACGCCACCCCGTCCCCCACCTTGAGGAGATAATTGGCATCATTCTCGTCCTCAGGATCCCCGGCGCGCCCCTGGGCCAGGGCACCACCAAGGAGACCAATCACACACAGCACGGAGAACCTCATGAAAGTAAGTTAGAATTTGTGATCCATCGAGAAACCCAAAACCAGAGAATCTGCGTCATCAACACCAAGCCCCGAAAGGTTCCGGTAGTTCAAGAAAAAGCTCAACTTTGAATCATCA
>Ga0163179_10000475_pt1 | contig 29383 bp, 19 predicted proteins | sample AtlANTMetagenome_FD_109643 | JGI IMG/M metagenome (GOLD analysis project Ga0163179, IMG submission 109643) | Marine eukaryotic phytoplankton communities from the Atlantic Ocean - Atlantic ANT 2 Metagenome | ecosystem: Environmental > Aquatic > Marine > Oceanic | place: North Atlantic Ocean...
CTCATAGACAGAAACCCTTGGGGCGTAGTCCGTACACTACCTGGCACAAAACCAGGAGACGGCGTCTTCATAGCGCAGATCCCAGACGTAACGAAGGGACACATGCAGGACATTGCCGCCATGTCCGAACTAAAACAAAGAGTATCATCAGCCTCAGACGCACAACAGGGTATGCCCACATCAGACGGCGTTCGAACTGCCACAGAGATACAACGCCTCACTCAACTCGGATCTCAACGTCTGGGCGTATTAGCCCGTGTCATGTCAGCCACCACCATCCGACCTATGGTACGGATGATGGTTGCCAATATACAAGACAGTTTAGCAATGGAAGGCTCAATTAAAGTTGATGGTCAGAATATGCCCAACCAATTAACGGGCTTAGTAGAGGACGGCTACCTCGATTACGACGTATCTAAAGACCTACAGGGCGACATAGACTACCTTGTCATAGACGGAACACTCCCTCTCGAACCCACACGAAACGCCGAAGCATGGATGAACATGCTTCAAATCATGGCGCAAACGGGTCTTAACATGGAGTACAACGCAGGGCAAATAGCCGAGGAAGCCATCAGAGCTATGGGTATAAGTGATCTTGACCGCTTTCGTATATCAAAACAGCAGATGCAACAGGAAGGGCCATCTCCCTCCCAGCAAATGCAACTCATGGAAAAGATGCGTGGAGCGTCTGTCCAACCCAATGAGAACATTCAAAAAGAAGTAAGCAAGGGAAACTTAGTGCCACTTAATCAAGCGAGGGGAAATGAGCGATAAAAAAGAAATATTAGGATCTCTAGTAGACGGAAAGGTCGTTGACTTCGTAACCGAGGTAGAACGCATACAGCAACTAGAACTAGATGCCCGTCACAAAGAACAAAAGAGCGACGTAAGCCAAGTCAAAGACATGATTAAAGAACTTGAAATCCGTGTCGCCGAACTTGAGGGCGCACAAAATTCAGTCAATCTGGACGACAAGTATGCCCTTACTAAGGCAAAATTGGTCAGGTTAATGAAAGAAATGGGGTACTACGACTAATGGCAGAAACGCAACCCACATCAGAACAGATACGATTTCGCTCATCTAAGACAGGCGAACATAATCTCGACACTTATATGGAGAGTATCGAGAAAGGAACACGCTCCCTCTACGATCTTATAGGCGACCTTTTTGACGATAGTGGTGTCTTTCGTGTAGCCAACTTCGAGTTTCGTTTCGATGCCTCGACAGACAAGCTCCAAGTAAGAGTAGGTAACTTCTCAAACAGTACCTCTGGTTGGTCAGACCTCACAACCTTCTTCAGCATAGAAGGAACATTCTCTAGCTCAACATCCTACAACAACTTCGATATAGTCACCCTATCCACCAAGGACGTATACATAGTCCACGGCTTATCATCAGCCGCAACATTCGCAGACGAAGCGGCATTCATCTCCTCATCCAACACAGAGAAAATAGTAGACGTATCAGAAGCAAAGAACTGGGCGATCAAAACAGACGGACAAGTCTCCTCAACAGACTACTCATCAAAGGCATGGGCAATCGGTGGCACGGGCGTAACAGACACAGCCTCTAAAGGCGCGGCAAAAGAGTGGGCAACAAAGACGTCGGGGACAGTCGACGGATCAAGTTACAGCGCGAAACATTGGGCAACAACAGGCAACGTCGCCACAGTATCGTCTGGCATATCCAACATCAACACAGTCGCGGGAGCAATAGCCAACGTCAACACAGTAGCAGGGGTTTCTACATCCGTAGGATTACTCGGCACAAGTGATGCAGTTGCCGATATGAATTTATTAGCGACATCAGGCAATATTACATCCATGTCGAACCTCGGAACGTCCACTAACGTAACAAACATGGCTAATTTAAATGCTTCTGGCGTCATTACCAACATTGCAAACCTCAATGCCAGTGGTGTTATTACGAACATGGCGAACCTAAATGCGAGTGGAGTTATAGCGAATATTGGTACTACGGCTGGAATAAGTAGTGAAATTGCAACTGTAGCTGGGATAAGTTCGGCAGTTTCGAATGTTTCTGGGATCTCGTCTGCAATATCCACAGTCAACACTAACATTGCAAAAGTACAAGCCACTGCAAATGATCTATTGGAAGCGACATCTGAAATAGATACAGTAGCAAATTCGATTGCAAACGTGGATACAGTCGGCGCGGCAATTTCAAACATCAACACAGTAGCGACACACATCAGTGGCGTTAATAGTTTTGCAGACCGATATCGTATTGCTTCGTCTGCACCGACGTCTTCACTAGATGTAGGAGATCTATATTTTGACACGTCTGCCAATGAGCTAAAGGTTTATAAATCATCTGGTTGGGCGGCGGCTGGATCAACAGTCAACGGAACATCACAACGATACACCTATAATATAAGCGGAACGCCAACGACTGTTTCAGGCTCAGACGCAAATGGCGCAACTTTAGGATACGACGCTGGATACGCAGATGTTTACTTGAATGGTGTTCGATTATCTAGTGCAGACATAACAATCTCATCTGGCACGTCTGTAGTCTTTGCATCAGCATTAGCAAATGGAGACGTTGTGGACGTGGTTGCATACGGCACATTCAACGTCGCCTCTATAGACGCTGGCAATTTGTCGGCAGGATCAATTCCAAACGCAAGGTTTCCTGCAACATTGCCTGCTATTAGTGGAGCTAACCTCACCAACTTAGATGCAAGTGATTTGGCTAGTGGTACAGTCCCAATAGCAAGACTTGGATCTTCAGGCACAAAAGACAACACCACGTTTCTTCGAGGTGACAACACATTTGCCGTTGTAGACACAACAAACGCATCAAATCTTTCAACTGGCACAGTTAACATAGCAAGACTAGGAACCTCTGGAACAAAAGATTCAACTACCTTCCTTCGAGGTGACAATACTTTTGCTGTAGTAGATACAACTAACGCATCCAATCTATCAACAGGTACATTGCCAAATGCCAGATTATCGTCTGTACCTAACTCAGCTTTAGCTAACTCTTCCATAACAGTTAATGGTTCCGCTATCGCCTTGGGTGGTAGCGTCACAGTTGAAGTTGATTTCACATGGGAGACCAAAACGTCTGCCTTCAACGCTTCAGCTAATAAGGGTTATTTTGTAGATACAACAAGCGGTGCAATTACAGCGACACTTCCTGCGAGCCCCTCTGCTGGAGATACGATTAGATTTATAGATCTGAGTGCTACTTTTGATAGCAATAATCTTACAGTTGCAAGGAATGGAAAGAAGATCCAGGGGGATGCAAGTGATATGACTGTAGCAACAGAGAGGGCTGGTTTTGCCTTGGTTTTTTCTGGTGACACTCAAGGCTGGTTGATGATGGAGAAATAATATGAGTACATACGAAGGAAATAGATATAATTTTAATGGTGCAAATCTGACAGCACTAAACGGAAGCAACATAGCAAGTGGTACAGTACCAAATGCTAGAATAACCTTAGATGCTTCAGAGATACCTGACCTTCCAACTTCAAAAATAACGTCAGGAACTTTTGATAACGCTAGATTATCAAGTGGGTCAGTAACACAACACGTTGACCTATCTAATTTATCAGCATCAAACCTAACGAGTGGGACAATGCCAGATGCTAGATTTCCAGCTACCTTACCAGCAGTTAGCGGAGCAAACCTAACAAGTATGTCAGTAGCATCTTCTGTTGGCTCTTGGTCGCCAAGTATTAATTATCATAGTTGGAGTTTTCATCAAGCTAGATATGTTAAAGTTGGAAGAATATGCTTTGTTAGTCTTTACTTTCAATGGACAGCTAGTGGTGGTGGTGGTGGTGATGAAGCTGTTTATATGAGTGGGTTGCCTTTTACTTCTTGGAATAGTGGTAATCCTATTGGGCAAGGTTCTTATTATGGGTCTTATGATGAAGGTCAATGTTTGGTTATGGCAAATTCAACTGCTATGGATTTCTTGTCGAATGGTAATGGACAAAGGGTTATTAATGAACACAACTCAACTGGGGGTTTATGGAACAGGTCTAAAACTTTATACCCTAGTTATCTGGGTTCTGAATATAGATATTTTTATGCTGAATGTACTTATATAACTGCATCATAGGAGAGAAAAAATGGCTACAAAATATGAAATAAATAAACACGAATTTTCAGTAGATGTTATGAGGGTATCTGATGGTCATTCTTGTGGTTTTATGCCAAAGAATGTTTGGGAAGATATGGGTTCAACATATCAAGGAGATATTCTTTACACTACCCAGCACCAAAATGATGGGCTTATACCAGATGGCAAAAAGGTTGGTGATGTTTTTGTTCCTGGAGATACATTACCAGAGGGAAAAAAAGTTGGTGATGTCAAGGTTGCCGCTAAAGGCTGGCAAGAAGAAGATTATGATTGGGATGCAGAATTAACTAGGGTCTTTGGTGAAGTTGATGCTGATGTAAAGACTGCTATTACTTCTCACTTTACTGATGATTTAAAAGCTAAATATGTAACTGCGGAAAAAGCAAAATGACAAAAGCGCGAGACTTAGCAAATATAATTTCTGGTGGCTTAACTGCTGATGATATACCAGCTTTGCCAGCCTCTAAGATTACGTCTGGCAGTTTAAGTGCAGATAGAATACCAGATTTGCCAACCTCTAAGATTACTTCTGGAACTTTAGCTGATGCAAGAATACCAGACTTAGCCACATCTAAAATAACTTCGGGTACTTTTGCGGATGCTAGATTAGCTTCTTCAAATGTAACTCAGCATGTAGATTTAACTTCACTGTCAGCATCAAACTTAACATCTGGTACAGTCCCGTCTGCAAGATTATCCATTTCCGCTAGTGATGTTCCTAATTTAGACACCGCAAAAGTGACAACTGGTACGTTTGCTGATGCAAGGCTATCAAGTAGCTCTGTAACTCAACACGTTGATTTGACTGCATTGTCAGCTTCAAACCTAACGTCTGGCACTGTTCCCTCTGCTAGATTGTCTTTGTCAGCTAGTGATGTTCCAGCTTTAGCAACGTCAAAGATTACGTCTGGTACGTTTGATGATGCTCGTTTTGCCGCCTCAAACATAACTCAGCACGTTGACTTATCAAATCTTAGTGCTTCTAATCTTACCTCTGGAACAATGCCAGATGCACGATTTCCAGCAACACTTCCAGCCGTTAGTGGTGCGAATTTAACAAGTATGTCTGTGGCATCAACAGTTGGAACTTGGTCGCCATCATTTGGAGTTGGGTCAACGCATAGTGTTACTGCTAAATATGTAAAAGTTGGAAAGATTTGTCATGCTAGATGTAGCTTTTATTGTAGTGGTACAGAAAGTTCTCGTTCTGATAGCCAATTAGTATTAAGTGGACTTCCTTTTACTGCCGCTTCTAGCGACACTTATGCTGGTGCTGGTAGGGCGTCTGGGTTCAGTAATGCAAATGGTGACTGTTTCGTTTTATCTGGGACTAATACGTTAGTAGTAATAGCTAGTTTAAAACCCCCCCAAAACGTTCTTTATTCTGGTGCAAGAGCAAGAAAGCATAGTTATCGTGATGATAATGAATTGTATTTTCGATTTCACTTTACTTATGCAACTGCTTGATAGGACAGACAGATGACCAGAGGCAGACCCCCATTAGAACCAAGAATTGCAAAGCTGGAAACAGAGACAGCCATACAATTCCGAGATTTGTTCAACCGCGTCAAACGCATCGAGTCCATACTGATCGGATCAGCAGGCGCAATAATGTTACTTTTAATCAGCATACTATGGAGAATATAAAATGAGTGAGACAGGAAACACAACAAAGTACAACGCAAAAGGCAGTGCCGTCCTTCGAACCAAGAATAACAAAGGACACGGAGCAGTCATGTCAAAAAAAGCCACTGCAAAAAAAGGTAAAAAAGCTAAGAGATAATGAACTCAAAAGCCAAACTAAGGGCTGTTGACGACCTTATGAAGTCGAAAGGTTGGCAAGTCCTTAACCAAATTATGAAAGACGAGATCGTTTCGTCTGCCATGTCTATTGCAGACAATGCGTCTATGGATCTACAGGAAATAAACTTCAGACGTGGTTCTATCTGGGCGGCGAAGCAAATGTTAGAGATGCCAATACGTCTGCGACAGAAATTAGAAGCAGAAATTGCATTAGATACGGACGACAGACAGACAACCGACGACTAAAATCTTCAATATTGTTAACAAAAGAACCCGCTTCGGCTGGTAAGGAGAAAAAAAATGGCAAAACCACAAGACCCCCAACAACAAGCCGCTATGATAGACGGATTAGCCGCAAAAGCTATGGGCGTTCCCCAGCAACAGGCGCAAACCCCTGCCCCTCAAGCACCGACACCAGAACCAAAGGACAGCAAAGAAGATAAAGCACAGACGAAAGGCTCTCCTGAAACTGAAGGCGATAAAATTTCCGCAGAAGCTATCATATATGAGGTGGACTTCGGCGAAGGCAACAATCGCAAGCTAACACCTCAACAAATCAAGTCTACTTTTGAAAGATATGGCGCATTAAACCACGAACACGCAAAGATAAAACCTATCATGGACGTTATTCGTAACTATATGAAGGCAAATCCAGGCACATCTTCCAAAGAAGTAGCAGAAACCCTAGCAAATCTGGCTAAAGGTGGAGAACGAAACCCGACTATGGGCAATACAGACGGGAAGAAGTCACAATCACCAGACGATATGGAGCAATCCCTAAAGAAATGGGAAGAAGACAACGCCGCTTCTCTCCCACCTGGCTATAAAGAGATGATGATGGCGAATGGCAATGGAATGAACAACATCCAAAGCCAACTTCAACAAACACAGCAAATGCTCCAACAAGTCCTAGCTAATTCAGCAGGCGTAGCAGACGCCGCAAGACAAGGCGTACAAGGAGCGCAACAACAACAGATACAAGCTGTTCAACAACAGATAGCAAACAATATAGACAAGGTTCAACAGGCAATCGGTCTGCCAGACAGCGCGGCAAACGACTTTATGGTCTTTGCTGGCGAACGAGGCTACACCCTAGAGGATTTTGTAGACCCCTCACTCACAATAAAAGTAATGCAAGACTTTAAAAACAATATGAACAGTCCAGAGATGGAGAGAATGAAGGCAATGGCGCAAAGACGCCTAGCCTACACAGGATCTATGGGCTCTACTCCATCAGCAACACCCTCACCTGAAGGAGCAAATCCTCAAGGTGAGAGTACGTTCGATAAACTATCCGCAAGCGTTATGACGAAAAAAGGTTTAGCGTAGTTTTCATGTACCTTCCTTCAAACTAGCCCCTGCAAAGGGGCTTTTTTTTTTGATAGGGACGAAAACTATAAATCTCTCCCCTATACTAAACCCAGTCAATAATTGCGCTACGGCTCATAGACTATAGAGTAAGCGAAGGTTTTTCCCGCAAGCTCGTCAAATCGCAACTTTAATTAATGGAGGCCAATAATGGCGGCTATACAAGGGATGCGCGGAACAGGCGAGTTTGGTACTGATTTCCGTCCCAAAAACTACAGGGAGTTATTCACACTCCTTGAACCAAACGGCAACGCACCACTTAACGCGATGCTTTCTATGGGTTCCTCTGAACCAACTGACGACGCCGAATATAAGTGTTTCAGAGATGAACTCCCAGATCGTAAGCTAAAAGTGAATGGTGCGGTAGCATCAACTTCAACAACAAGCATCACTGTGGATGCGTCAGACGATAACAAATTTGCTATCTCTGGCTCTATCCTCATCAATGCGACAACTGGTGAAGTTATGCACGTTACTGCTGATACAACAGCTACAACAGTAACAGCCACACGAAACATTGGAGGTACGTCTCACCAGATTGCCGATAACGCAGAACTGTTTCTTGCAGGGTTTGCGGCGGCTGAAGGCGCGACATCACCCACTCCAATCTCATTTGATGCAACTGTAGCCAGCAACTACACTCAGATCTTTAGGACTGCGTTTCAAGTAACTAACACTATGAACAGCACCTACCTAAGAACTGGTGATAAGTTGGACGAAGCTATGACTAAAGCCTTAAAGATGCACATGTCTGATATCGAAAGAGCTATGTTCTTTGGATACAAGCATGAGGCAAACGGCTCAACGTCTGCTCCTACTCGTTACACTGGTGGTATCATTAATCAACTTACAAACGTGGTAGACATCACTACAGACTATGCGTCTTATGGTGGTACTGGCGCAGGGAAAATGACTGAAGAGGGTTTTGATAACTTGCTTATCTCTACTGTCTTTAAGTACGGCTCCAAGCAAAAGATCGCATTTGTAGGAACCAATGTCGCTAACCAGCTACAACAGATGGGTAAGGACAGATGGAAGCCAACAGCAGTCGAAGGCGCATACGGAGTGAACCTAACAAGGTACACCACATTCGCAGGCGATCTGATGGTTCATCTACATCCTCAGTTCCGTCAAATTCCAAACATGGCTAACGCTATGGTTATCGTCGACTTCCCTTATATGACTTACAGATACTTGGAAGGCAGAGATACAACGCTATTGGAAAACAGACAGGCAACTGATGCTGATAGCACAAAGCACGAGTATCTAACCGAGTGTGGATTAGAACTCTTGCAAGACAAGGTTCACGCCTACGTTAAGAACTGGACAACCAGAACTAACTAGGGACGACCTTGATCGTGATTTCTGAGATAGTAAAGGGGCAATCATGCCCCTTTACTTTTTGGAGATAAACATGGCAGAACAAAAGACGACAAAGAAAAGAGCAAGAACAAAATCAGGACACTACAGAGCCGACGACCCTAGCACACCAGACGTAGATGAAGCATGGGAAGGCGTACTTCCTGACACTAAAGAGACTGAAAAGAAAACAGCATGGTCTGGTGACGACCACATCTGGTACGAAAGCAAGAACAAAGAGCCTTCAATGTTTGAGGTTGCAGGCATCTCACCAATACGTAACTTTGCAAACGGAACTCTTGAATACAAAGTACACAAAGACGACATCACTCGCTTTGAGAAGAACCACTTTGTTATGAATGCAAGGATCGTTAAGAAGAGGGTTTAACAATGGCAACACCCAATAGTGACAGTAATCCACACATAAGAGAAAAGAACTCTACCCTTCAAGCCTTGGCTATGCAGGCTCTCAGACGTTATGGAGACTTCCACCCTGGCACAATAGATGGCGACGTTATGCTTATGTTTATTGACTTTGCTAATATGATAATTGACGAAGTTAGAGCCCATCCATACGCTCCGACAACAAGCACAACAACAAATGGCACAACCACAACAGCCGTAACGGGCATTGATTACTACGTTTCGCAGACAGATGTTAGAGAAATAAAAGACATTATCATTGTTCAAGGTCTTTTATACCATTACGCCGTTCAGCAAGGCAGTGACAAGATACAATTCTACATGCCAACCTACTACAACACTCTCAACCGAGAATTGTGGGAAGCAAAGAACGGCAACACCAAAATCCAACTAACAATAGTAGATGACGGAACAAACAAGAGAAATATTAACGGCGGTAAAACAAGTACATTCAATGGATCGGTTAGTTATTAATGCCCAGTACGACCAAATCTATAAGTGGCGTTAGTGCCAGTACCTTTGCTTATGAGAATTTTCAAGGTCTCGATACATCACGGGATATCACAAGTCTTGACACTGGGAAGAACCAGCATCTTTCTAAGAGCCTAAACGCTACAGTTGATTGGCGTGGTCAAATTGTCCGTGATGCTTCATGCAAGTTTAGAAAAGGTCAATTTAAAATAAATCACGTTCGCTTCTTCGGTAAAGACGAGGTCTGCTATGTAGAAGAAACGGGCTCTGGTCTTAATTTTAAATCAGAAAGAGATCACATTTTAGAGAACGTGTACCCAACGGCGGCAATCGTAACAAGCACAGTATTCAATCAGGCTGTGCAATTCGCCGCTAGATCACGTCCTATGTACAGATATGACGGCATCAATTTTACTAGAAATCTATCCCCCTCAATTAATAGTATGATGCCGTCATACATTACGTCTGTGCAAAGACGTCTCGCTGTTGCTGGTATCCCTGGAAAAGAAACGCAAGTCCACCTTAGTCGCGTCGATCAAGACGAAATATTCCCAGAAGACGAAGACGCTACAAGCACTAACGTCTTGCGTGCTGGTTTCGTAGACGTCGCCAACCTATTAGGAACAGCCGATCAGATTACAGGTCTTGGAACATTTGAACAAAATCGTCTGGTCGTTTTCACATCTGACAGAGCTATCATCTACAGAATAGATCCAGACATAGACAGATGGACAGTAGACGATAACGCCAACATAAACATCGGGTGCATATCCCACAACACCATCGTCAACGCAGGAACAGACTTAATCTTCTGCTCCCGATCTGGCATCCACAGTATCAAACGCTCGGAAGAGAACGGCATCCTCGTCTTTTCATACAGTCTATCGGACAAGATAGACCTTCTTTTCAGAGAATTATTTAAGTCAGTTGAGAGCGCAGAACAAATAAACGCCGTCTTCGACCAAGACACAGCGCAATACCACGTCTTTTTTCCACAGCCAGGAGGCGAACTTTGCAGACGTCTCACTCTGGCTATGAACCCAGAAGGAGGAGAACCTCAACCTAAGTTCAGTACAGGAAACTTTCTCAATGCAAGATGCGGAGCATTTTTAGGAGGAACTCTCATACTGGGAACGACTGGTGGAATATACGAAGTGTTAAAGATTGAAGAAGAAGTGGACGGATCTTTCACTCCTGAAATGGAAATCATTACGCCCCTACTCTGGCACGGAAGTTTAGAAGATATTAAAGAAACCCGAAGCGTAATAATCCAAGCGGCGGGCAAGGGAACTATCGAGATGGACGCGACAGACGAAGACGGACGTTTGCTCGGTAGTTTACTTTTTGAAGTTAATGATACATCGGACGACAACTATATGGAGGATGTGCCATTATCGAAACAATATGAACGAAGTTGGTCTCATCGTTATAGAGCGGCGCAATACCGCTTAAAATCAACTGGAGGCGGAGGCTTACTAAGGATAATCGGCTTTGCCGTAACTGTAAGGAGTTAAAATGGCAAGAATAAGACAACAGTTTCCACAGAACTACGGCTCAAGTGGCAATATAAACACGGAGTTTGAGAACTTAATTCGTTATCTTAACGCCGCAGAACTTGGTAGCAACACAGTAGGCGAACTCCTATCAAAACTATTTGATAGCACAGGCGCATTCATTGGCCCTATCGAACTACAGAAAAGCACAAGCGGTGACATTCAATACCGCGTTGGAACATACACAAACTCAGCAGACGGATGGATAACACTTGTTGCCGCCTCTGATCTTAGAGGAGCTTCAGGATCAAACGTAGGTGAGATCGGCGCACCCATCATTCATACACGAGTAGACGCAATAGCCACATCAAGCCAGACAGTTTTTGATTATGCTCACGACGCCACAGACGAACTTCTTGTGTACGTTAACGGCGTATTGAAACGTAGCGGTGCATCATACGACTATCAAACTAGCACCTCGGCAGGAACAGGAAGCGCAGGAGCAGTAACATTTAATGCAGGTCAAACTGCTGGACATACTGTAACGATCTATAAGATAAGAGCCACAGCCATTACTGGCTTTACCCGATCAGACACAGTAACCACAGCTAGTCAAACTGTGTTTGCTTTTGTCCATGACATAACAACAAAACTTCAAGTTTATAAGAACGGCATACTTCAGCGTGACGGGGGTTCATACGACTACACAACAAGCCCTGGAAATAACACAGTAACATTTAACTCGGCAGTAGCATCTGGAAACACGATATCTATTGTGACAGTTGAGAACACCTCATCTTCTGCTGTCACTGGTTTAATGTTTGAAAGTGATTACGTTAACAGTTCTACAGGACTTATAAACCTAGCAAAAGTATCTATTGCCGATGGTGCAATAGCTCAAGCAAAAATTACAGACCTTGTTACAGCATTAGGTCTGAAAGCGAAATTGACTGTATCAAACTCAACACCCTCCAGCCCTGCAACTGGAGATTTGTGGCATGATACTTCTCAAACACCTAACCAGCTAAAGTTTTATGATGGTACGCAGTTTTTAAGAACATCACCCGAAAGCTCGCTACCAACTTTTACCTCTTCTAATGCTGGTCAGTTTGTTAGAGTGAATGGCACTGGTACTGCTCTGGAGTATGGTACAGTCGATCTAAGTTCAGTTATAGCTGTCACGCAAAAGGGTGCGGCGAACGGCGTAGCATCCCTAGACAGTACGGGACGTATGCCTTCAGCACAGCTACCGACATTCTTATCATCAGACAGTTTTCATCAACTTGTAGCATCCGTTTCCAACGCTACGCTAGACATGAAACGTATCTACAAACAGAAGATACAGATAGACGGCATATCCGTACTAACATCGTCTGGCTCTTGCACTGTTCAAATACAAGTAAATGGAACGGGTCAAGGCAGTACATACACCGCTAACTCAACGGGGTTAGACACAGCATTAAGCACACCGATCCAAGTAGACGCAACATCAGCAAATAAACGAGTTGGTTTTATTGTAACTAACAATAGTTCAGGAGCTAACCTTGAAGTCACATTGGCAATCAGTGTTCTATCGAGTTAATGATTGAGGTAGTTACGAATGAAAAAGAAAAAGTTGCAAAGTGGGCGGCTCCCCAAATCGACAGGGATATTAGATGGGATCAGTTCCAAGCCTTTGGGTTTCTCGCCGACGGCAATCTTATTGGTGCAGTCATTTTTACGGAGTGGACGGGAGCGGATATCCACGTCAGTGCCGTCTCAACCAATCCAAGGTGGTTATCTCGCAAGCATCTCAAAATACTTCACGATTACGCCTTTAATCAATGCGGTTGCCTCCGTATTTCAGCGTTGGTCAAAGACGGAAATAATAAATCAAAAAAGCTCTGCGAAGCCACGGGTTTCAAAGAAGAAGGTAGGCTCAGAAAATATTTTAAAGAAGAAGACGGGATTGTCTACGGGCAGATTAAAGAAGAATGCAAATGGCTAGAGAGGTAAATTATGGGTAAAGGAGGATCAAGTTCACCACCAGATTATTCTGCTGAGAAATCGCAGATTAGGACGGATACGGAGAATAAGTATCAGACACAGGCGGATGCTTACAATCAATCCATTGGTGAATACAACACACAGTTAGGGGGATTTTCGAATCAATTAGGCAACCTATCGAGCAACATAGGTGGATTAAGCTACAAAGATCTTTATGACGACCCGACAACAGCAGAAAATGAAAACCCTTTTGGAACATATCAAACCCAACTAAAAGACATACAGACGGGTCTAGGTGGCTTAACTATGGACGCTCAAAAGCCTACCTTTAAGTCAGCATTAAATACTGATTACGGAACTGTTGGCATTCAAAACATTCCTGAACTTATGAAAGCCAATACAAATCAATATAACACAGCCACTATGGATGTGAGCAATTTGATGACCAATCTCAACAATCTGAACAGACAGAGAGAAGACGAGGTAAGACGAATAGAGGACTATAGAGGCAGAGGATTGCAAGACCTCGCTGGCTACAGCACTCAACTTGGGCAGATGGGAATAGGCGATCTCTCACAAATGAACCAGATGGAAAGAGATCTATCAGGTCTAAAAGCAGGCGCAGATACATTTCAATCTCCTATTATGGATCAACTATATCCAGACGGCTTATCCCAATTCAATACCCAATACACCAATCTTACGTCAGGCTTACAAGACCTTCGAAACCGAAGGCAAACAGAGCTAGATCGTATATCAAACTATGAGTCAGGCATACTTACCGACGTTGATGCTTACAGGGATAGACTTGGTGATATAACAATCGCAGACGAGAACGCTATAGACACACTCCTTTCCGATATAACCAATAGGCAAAGGGGCGTCGGACGTTTTGCTTCCGATCTTGGCTTTGATTTATCACAAGAAGGCGGAGAACTTAGCGATGTTTACCGAGATGTATCTAATTTACAGAACGAAAGACAAAGAGAACTAGATAGAATTAGATCAGCAGAACAAAACTTTCTTGGCAATGCTAGAGGGTTAGAGCAATCAGCAGAAGGCGGAAGCATATATAGTGGAGCAGGCATCAACAGACTGGAAGACAGACTGCGAGACCTTGAAGGCGACATCGCTGGCTTCTCATCCGTCTTGCCATCAGACTTTTCAAGAGCTACAGGATCTATAACAGACGCAGAAACAGCCATTGCCTCTCTTAATGAGAGAAGAAAGACTGAACTTGACAACATTCTTGCCCAGGTTACAGGAGCTAGTGGCTCTAATCTTACAGATTTAAAGGCTTATGACGAAGCAGGCATGGGTAATTTGCAGAGTGCGCTTAGAGATGCTGGCTATGACTTATCACAATTCTCTGGAGGACGGGTAAATGATATTCAAACTCAACTTAGTAATGCTACTTCGGCGATTGATACACGACTTCAGGAGCTTTCCACTGCCAGAACTCAGTTGGAAACCCGCGCCCAAGAGCTTCTTCAACAAATAAACAACGCTAACTTCTACGCATCTAACGATCTAACAGGATCGCAAACCCAATTTGATGCGCTCAACGCAGAAGTAGAACTATACAACGCTCAAGAAGCTCTCGACGAAATACAGCAAGTAGAAAACAAACTAAACTCTGAGCGAAACAGACTAACTACTGACGAAGGAAACGTGGCGGCTAGACTAGCGCAAGAGCGAGCAGACGTAGCATCAGCTATCGGGCCATCAGGTGTTATGGAATTTAACAATATAGCGAGAAACCAAGTCGACCCAATGTCACTTGAACAATATTTAAACTTATTAAGGAGCCAAGAGGAGGAAGATCCCACCCAAACACTACCATCAGCTTTCGCGCAAAATGTTATAAGGGCTTAAAATATGGCGTTCTCACAAATGATAGGGTTAGCAGGAAATCTCTTCGGAGCAGTTTCCGCTTCCAACCAAGCCGCACAAGACAGAGCATTGCGAGAGAGAATGTTCAACAGGCAAATGGAATTGCAAGAATTGAACTTCGCAAGAATGGAGGATGCAGACCGCTATCAGAGAGAAGAAAACGAATACCAAAGGCAGATGGAGCAGTTAAACAGGCTCTTGATGCAACAAGAACGCCAATATCAGCTAGACACTGTTGACGAAAATAAGGCATACGCTATGGAGCAAAGGCGTTTAGACATTGAACGACAGTTAGCTGAAGATAAAGAAGCGGCAAAAATACAACAGTTTAACTTACAAAACCTATTACAACGGCAAGACATATCAGCGCAAGAACGTGAGTTTGCTATACAGCAACTCAACGAAGTAAAAGCAATAGCTTCAGGGGAACGAGACGAAGACAAGCGACGTTTCTATGAAGAACGAGCAATGGCTCAGATGGAACGTGAGTTCCTCATGGATCAGTTTGCAGAAGCAAAAGACCAAGCCTACTTTGAACGTGCTGACCAAATGCGTAACAGAGATATGATAATGAACCAGATCTCTGGTATGCAAAACGCACTAAGAGACACATCAAGAGATCTTGGCTTCATGCCACGAGTAGATCCTATTTCCCAAGCAGACATAGATGCTGAGATTGACAAGAGAACAACTCAGTATATGGGAGACGTAGACAGAGCGGCAGATCGTGTTGCGTCTGTAAACGAGGCTGAACTCATAAGAGCGGGTCTTGATGAAAGTACACCTGGCACTGCGAGACGAGGAGACATTGCCGCAAGACTAGCAAATGAATATCAACAGGCAAGACTTAAAGCGCAAGACGACGCAATCCGTTACATCACTGGCGAGAGCGATGCCCTGACTGGCAATATCGAAGACATCATGGCACAAAGATCAAGAATACTTGGCGAGACAGGTAACGTCTACGGCGCAGGCATTGACCAGTTAATGCAAACTCCACAAGCATCATCTGCCTTGGGTGCTTATCAGATGGCTCAACTTGTACCATCTGGCATTTACAGTAGAAACTTACTAAGCGCATCTGACTTCGACGCACCTATACCAATAGGAACTGCCGCCGTCCAAGGCTCGCTAACACCTGGAATGGCAGACTACTCAAGACCAACATCACTAGCGTCTAACCAAGGCTTCAACGTGAAGACAGGCATCATGGCTCCATACGGCATGACATTACAAGATCCATCTGCCTATATGTCTAACGCAATAGGCATCGGAAACAATCTCTACAACGCGGCGTCAAGTGCTTACGATATGTCGCAAAAACGTGCTTACGAAGCTGGATCAAACTTTGGTACGTCTTTCAACAAATCTATAAATGAATGGGCGGCAACTCCAGGTAGTTGGTTGGGAGGCATGGACGATAAGGCTAATAATTGGATGGGCGGTAAAGGCTGGAACGTAACTCCAAAAGGAGGGTGGCCGTCACCATGATAGATTTTGTAGGATTTGGTTCAGGTTGGAATAAACAACAGGAAAAGGGTGAGCGAAGACGGACTGAATTAGCCAAGGCATTTCAGGAGTTTCAACGACTAAACCCAATGGCAACAGCAGGAGAGTTCCAAGGCTTTATTAACAGCATGGCTCAAGGTCAGAACTTTTTGCGTGGTGCTATGCCGTCTGGCGACACTCTTAACGCTGTTATAAAAAGCGCAGATGACAGACGAGCCCGTGCTGAAAAAGAACAAATGCAAAAAGATTTAAATTTCTCCATGAAATTTAACGATGATTTTTCTAACCTTGCTTTAGGCATAATGCTAAATACCAAAGGCACTGGTGAAGACGGCACATATTCTCCGTCTGACCTAGTGGCTATGAGCGATAAAGTGACAGATCGTTTCCCAGGGGTAGATTTTAAACAACTAAATATCAATCCACTAAACTTGTTTAATCCCAGAAAAAAAACAGAATATATACAGGATCAATTAGTTAAACTAACCCCACAGATCACATCAATGATACAGAGTACGGCTGGCGAGATTGATATGGATTTAATTAAAAAAACATTCTCACAACTGCCAACAGAACTTTGGGAGCCTATCCGAGATAGAGCAATAAAGCTAGAGAACGAGCGTGTTGAGACATATCAAACTAACCAACGTGAAAAAATTGTTACTGAAGTTCAAAATGCGCTTGAGAATGGAAGAACAGATATCTATGATTTTGTAACGACACGACCAGATTTCAAAAATAATCTAAAGTTACTTCCTGAAAAAGGCTCTTCCTATTGGAAAGAAGTAGAGGAATTAGCAAGAGTAAACCTTGAAGATAAGAGACAAGCAATAGCGTCTCAAAGGTTCTCACAATGGCTTTCTGTTGCACAAGGACTAGAAGACAGAACAGCTAAAAATATCTATGCCACCATAGCTGAAGGAATAAAAAGTGCTGGTGGTAATGCAAATTTGATACCTCCCGAAGGCAGTCAAATCTGGACAGACATTCAAAAGGCTTCCGATCAGCAATACAGTAAAAATCAAGTTAAGTGGCACACTGATATGGAAGCTAGGATTATGGCAGATATTCAAGAATTAGCGGAGGGCGGGGCTGAAGATATACACGCCATTCTAAAAGAAAGATATAAGCGAATATACAATCAAGAGCTACTGCCAATGACCCATCCTTTGATGGTAGAATATCAAAAGCAGGCAGACGAAAATCGTCTTGTTAAAACTAACAAAATAGAAACCGATGCCTCAGTAGCATTGTCTGGCGCAGTACAAGAAATGATGAAAGACATAGACGTAAGAAACGCCATGTTTACTGGCGATTATCAAAATCAAATGAAAGCCATAAGAGATTACATTGAGACGAAAGTTCCTGAAGGAGTGCGGTCTATAGTCTTCCCAGACGGAGTAATACAGGAAGAGTGGTTAGACGATCAAGTTAAGTTAATGTTAAGTAGTCTCAGCACGATACAAAACAAAGAGATCACAGACGAAAATAAAGCAATATGGGGAGCCGCAGACGCCGCCGCAGACAAGTGGGGAGGTGACAACATCAAGAAAGCTACAGGATGGTTTGGTGATCCATACGGAAATAAAATAGATGAACAAACCACTGGCAAGACTGGAAGATTTGGTCAACAGGCGGCAAAATTATTAGCAGAGAGTTATGCCATGACTGAGGGCGCAATGCTCGTGATCCAATCCGTACTCACAGACCCAGCTCTACCTGAAGAACTCGCGAAAAACCAGTATGAACTAAAAAAATATATAGAGAATTTACCCGCTTTTAAAGCAACAACAATGTCATTAAGCAAAGCAAAAGAAAATATATCTAATGACCATATTGAGATACATGGTAGATGGGAGAGCCAGACAGTCCAAGAGTTTATGGACACACAGCTATTAGATATTACATCTGACACAAACAGTTTAAATCTTAGACTTGAAGAAGGATTAAACCAACTTGCAGACAATCCAGATAACCAGATTGCTTTCCTAAATGACTTTCTGGGTGTCGTAAATAAGATGAAACAAAACTACATAGAGAAATTCCAAGAGGCTAGGAGACGATCTAAGAATATGACTGGTTGGAGAACCCCTGGATCTCCTGCATGGAATGACAGTGAATGGTTTGGTGAAGGAGGAACTACTGTACAATCCCAACTAAATAAACAGATGAACGAGTTATCAGATTTGGCTCAAACAAAGCTCACGGAAGCCTTGAAGAAAAAAGAAGAACAAGCCCGATTAAGAAACGACCAAAATAATGTTCCATCCAACTCAAATGCTCGCACTCCAGACGCACAGGGAAGCATGATGGGCAGTTGGTGGAGCGATGTGACCGACGCGGGAACTGTATTCAAGAAGATTAATGATGTGTCAGGAACACTATCTGGAAGAAGCACTGGAGGTTTAGGCCCACTAATTGAGAGAGGTGTAGATTGGTTTAGTGAAAGCCAACAAGATTTTGCAAAAAGAGCTAAAGTTCGTGAATGGCTAAATCCACAAAGATCAAGATTGACAGAATGGATAGTTGGATTAATGCAAGGCAACTACAAAAAGAACCCAGACAATTCTATCACTGAGGAGCAAGCCAAAGAGTTTATTGACACATTTTTCCTAGACATTGGTGAGAATGGGTTATCCGCAGAACAGCTAGGAATTAAGTATAAAGACGTGATCCAAACATTAGGCAATATGGACAATCCACAAATAATTGCACCCAATCAATAGGACGACCCCACCCCCACCTCTCTAGTAATCTAAACGAAATAGGTAAACTGGAGAACCTACATGGGCTTTTATAACGATAGTCTTCTTGACTTGGATAAATACAAAACTGGTAATACATCTGATTACAGTAGCGACGTCGACCCCCAAAGAATACTAAGAGACCCTGCGTTTCTTGACGATCTGAGAACATACTACAGGGATCAGGGTAAAACTTTTTATGATGATAGAAGTTTAATAGACGCTTTCTACACCGACAAGACGTGGGACGATCTCAATACAGTGGGAGCAGTCGGTTCCGCAGTAGAAGCACACACAGGAAATAAAGAACAACGCGAACGCATGAAGCGTATCGAGCAAGTCTGGAGACAGATGCCATTCTTCTGGCAAGAAGGTGGTAGAGGATCAAAAGCCTTTGGCGATATAGCCACAGGAATACTGGCTGATCCAGTCAACTTAATTCCAGGTGTTGCGGCGTACAAAGGCGCGGCGTCGGCGACAAGAGGAGCGTATCTTGCTGGCAAGTCTTCACCTATGATGAGAGGCGTCTTGTCTGGTACAGCAAAAGCGGCGGGAACAGAAGCGGCAATCGGAGCAGGACAGGAAGCCGTAGTAAATACAGCGCACCAAGTCCGTGACATACAACTCGGTCTGCAAGACGAATTTAGTCTAGGCAAACTAGGTGTTGCGTCTGGAACAGGCGCGGCCTTTGGAGTAGGTGTTGGTGGTGCAATCGGTGTTCCGTCTGCAATAGCAGGAGCGCGATCTGGAATGGTTCCCGTTCAAGCTCTTGAAAAACTGGGTTTAAGTCGTGAACAAATAAGTGCTTTGACCCCAGAACAACTCGATGATTTTTATAAAAACTTACAGCAAAGTGGTGCGACTGGCTTATTGCCTACACCAAGAGGAGAGGATACAACTGAAACACCCGTTCCACCTGAACAAACACAAACAGTTTTTAACACAGGAGAGTTCGGCGACTACGCTCAAGACCTAGACACCCTAGAAAAAACATTCCAAGACGTAACAAAAAAAGCTCGTGACCAACTTGACAGAGAGGTTCTTGATGGCGCAGACAATGAGACGCTAGATGCAAGTACCGAATGGGTAGCGCAACTCGCCTCTATGCGTCAGGCAGTACAAAGAGCGAAACGTGAAGCTAAACAAATAAATGAGCTAGAACAGTCACTTGATTTAGGTGACGAAAAGATAGCGGCTCAAATGCGGGTTCGTTTCGAGGCTTATATGCGAGACGTCAGACGGGTTCTTAACGGAGCAGAAGGTCTTTCTTCTGAACAACTTATAGCTCGAATGGAGGAAGATGGGTTTGGCTTAAAGCGTAAGCCTGAGACAGAAACAACCACAGAGACAGAATTAGCCGAAGCACCAGAAGCACCTGTGTCAGAGGAAGTTCCCGTCGAAGAAGGAACTGCACCACCTAGAACTGGCGAACAAAGGGTAGAAGAACCGACAACAGAAGAGCCTAAAGCTGAAGAACCGAAAGCTGATAAACCAAAGCCTAAAGCGAAGACAGACGAAGAGATTGTTGCTGAAGCCGAAGGCGAGGAAAATTTACCAGATGAAGCCGTTGCCGCAGAAATTGAAGAATTAAGAAGCACCGACCCAGAAGGTTACAAAGATTTTGTAAAAAACAATGAAATACGTGTCTACATGCCCACACAACCAGATGGGAATTGGAAAAAAGAACACATAAAAGCGATTGAAGATGCTGTAGCAGAAGCCAAAACTCCAGACGCTATTGATAAGATAAGTGTAATGGTTACGGGTATAGCCGAAAACTTGGCAACAAATCCCAAGTTTAAAATGCCCAGAGTTAAACGACTAAAAGTTATGCTTGGTACAGATAAGAAGCAACCGATGGTTTCTGCCAATGAGCCAGCGATATCAGTTGAATTAAAAGGTAAAGCCTTATCCGAAGGTTTTGATTGGCGCAAACTAGCCCCTAGCAAAAATTCAAAAGAGGGAAGAATAACCAGAGGTTCTTTGGTTGAGGCTAGAAAAGCTAGACCGAAAGGAACAGATAGAGATGCGTATGCTGTTCAAGTTGAAGATGACATAGAGAACATAGTAAAAGACATGAACCTTGGTGATGATCCATTTGGATCTTTGCCACGAACTAAAGAAAATGCTGACACAATCTTAGAACTGGTAGGTAATTTTTCCAGAGCCGAAAAGTACGGGTCAGGCGAGAGAACCGAGGACATACTGGCTCTTTTAAATTACGAGCTAAGACGAGCAGGATTTTATGAAGACGTGCAACAGATGGCAGATAACATCTGGACAACGACTGAGATGAAGCTAATACGAACTCACACTAAGCAGATCAAAGGAGAGTTACCCGACCTTAGTGATGAAGCGGCAAGACTTGTAGCAGAAGCCAGAGTTATGAAAGAGAGAGGCGCACAGCCTCGCTCAGACGTCAGAAGCACTCAAGCTGGTATTGACAAGAAAGGTATCTATACAACGGCTGGACGGGAAGAAACAGGTCGTATACAAAGCCTTTTACGTCGAGGCACACCTATTGCCAGAGGGTCAGACTACACAACAACGTCAGGGTACGGAGCGAGAGCCAATGAATTAGGTCGAGAGGCCGCCGCTCTCAAGGCTTTAGAAAGAAGACAAGAGCCTCTTCAAGGAGGAAAGCTCAAGAAAGCACAAGCTCAGTACAAGCAGATGATTAAGAACGGAATGGATGAGCCAAGTGCAAAACGTATATCTGGCTTGGCAAGAGGAACGGAACAAGTTTCTGACCTCGTTCCCTACACTACAACAGGGAGAGAAAAAGTATTCGGTAATGGCGGGTTAGTTGAAGTGCCAAAAGGAGGTACTGCTTGGTACGATGGCGTTACGAAGAAAGCATATATCAGCCGAGAACTAGCTATGAGAGCAAGAGGTGAAAAGCCTGTAGTTACAAAGCCAGACGGGGGACAAGTAGAAGCCGACGAAACAGTCCAAGGGAAGATACAATCCCTTCTTAGGCGAATAAAAGAAGACAAAGATTACAATGGCCCTGAAAAATTAATATCTGATTTAAGAAGAGAATTACAGCAAAGGAAGGGCGATACACCCGAAGCTAAACAGAACTTACCTGAAAGCTCTAACGCAAAAGCGAGCCCTCCCCCTCAGAGTGGGAACAAGAAACTTATAGTGCGAAGCAAAGATAATCCAGACGACATAAGGATTATGAGCGCAAAGCAAGTCGAAGACGGCAAAGACATATACGCAATAATCGGGCAGAAAGGTGGTCGTTCGTCTGACCCTGCTAACTGGGATGTACGTTACGCCCCAATGGACGCCTACCCAAGATCATTAAAAGCAAAGACAGAACTCTTTGAAAGCCTAGCTCCAGAAGAAGGATTAATGGAAGGACAGCCTAGCGCAGGCGGTCTGTTTGAAGCAGGAAACGCTACTGGATTAGGTCAGCCTTTAAGCGTTGAAGAAGCCAATGCTTTGAATGTAAACCTAAATCAAGCTGAAAGAGTTGTAATATTTCAGTTGTTAAAAAAGAATGGTTTTCCAGGGACAGTAAGTCAAACACCAAAAGAGATTTCTTTCTTGGAACTTCGAGAATTTATATCTCAGGTCGAAACAGAAAGATGGCCTCTTTCCGTTTTAGAGCAAAGCAAACAAGTTAACTATCTTAAAATTCTATATGAAGCTCAGAGACGTACCGCTCCTCAAGGGTATGTAATGCAAAATATGGATCGTAAAACGGCTGTCGACAATATCGAAAAAGTATTTAATAAGTTTACGTCTGAAGAAATTACGTCTGCCAAAAGGCTTATTAGTCAATTAGGCGGCGATCCAACTACGGCTCCGATCCTCAAAGGTAAATTGGATAACATGGCAGACGTAGACCGAGGAACACAAGGGCAATATAACAAAGGCACAAACGAAATTTCAGTAGAGCAAATGGCTCCACATAAAATTCAGCCGAGAGCCATAGTATTAATGCACGAAGTTGGACATTGGGCTTATGAAAATATCTTAACCCCTCAAGATCGTATAGATTTTTGGGAAAGTCTGGACAAATTTTATGACCAAGGTGGCGAACTAAACAGAACACGGGTTGATGACCATTCGCCAAAATATAATGGCATGAAATTTCATGTTGAAGGTTTTGGGGAAGCAGAAATGGAGGGAGGCACTAACGCTACAATCTCTCCTCAAGAATTTTTTGCAAATCAATTCTCAATGTGGGTGGCGCAGAGACACGACCAAGTAATTTTAAAAGATGCTAGTTTTTGGAAAAGAGTGACTGCTTTTGCGAAAGCTATATTCGATAGATTTTACGATAAGAATAGAATTGATCCTAACATGGAACCTTTCTTTGCAAAGATACTTCCAGAACATGAGAGAAAGGAGTTTGCTTTTGGCGTGGACGCAGTGCCAACAAAGAAAGAAGGTAAGGTCATACACTCGCGCTTTAAGATGCTCGAACTTATTGAGGAAGATATCGCCACGGCAATAGAGACAGACAGTACAGACGGGATCATCAATGGCTTCCAAGACCTACAGCGTTGGATACTCGGCGTAGCCGTAAACAATAAAGAAATACAACTTAGCCGACACATTAAGATGGGTGGAACAGGGCCACTACTTGCGCTTAGACGTACAAACGGAGATCCTGAGAAAATACTTACAGTTCTTAACGACAAGTTTAGAGCAATGGACGAGATCATGCGTGGCAACGCAATGGGTGACTTTGTTTCTATTGACGACAGACCGATGGCAAGAAAATTCCTTGAGGGCGGAGAGTTCGAAGGTCTTACTCACATGAAGAAAAACCCAGTAGAGGTAGCTGATACGCTTAAAGATTTCTACTACAATGGCTATCTTGGGAAGTGGACACCATCCGAAGGTATACCTGCCAAGATCATACGGAAAGACAGATCATCAACTAAAGCCGCGCTTGAAATGGCAAGAGAAGCATTGAGTGCTGGCTATAACAGAGTAGAAGGGCATCAACTTCTTCCACCAGACAGCATTCCGAGATCAGTTAAACGTGAAGAACCTCCCGTCGCAGAAGACGGCACAGTAAAGTTTTCTAATAAAAAGAGAGAGGCTGTTAATAGAGCAAAGAGAGAAGAAGCGTCAACTACTAGAGAAGCGGTAAAGAACGCTAAGACATCTAAAGTCAAGCGATCAAAAAAATCGGAGCAAGATGCACCCGACGTTGATCCAACTACGGCTCAAGAAGTTAAGTCTATTCCTATTAAAAAGCTCGTGCGTTTGTATAGGCAACATAAAGGTACAGATTATGGAAATCAGATAGGCGCAGAGATAGTGGCAAAGATTAAAGCTAAACCTTCTGCTAACGAAGAAGTGCCAATTACCAGAGAAATTCATCAGATGTCTGGTAAAGAGTTAGACGCAAAACTGACTGAAGCCTTTTATGAAGGGGATCGAAAAACAGTTAATATGGTGGCTTGGGAAATGACGAGACGTAAGAAGTCTTCAAAAGAAATGAAGATACCAGCCACATTTCAAACTATGATTGATGTTCTTGTATCAAGGGAAAAGGTAGACAGCCAGGGTATTGCAAGAGATGACGGCATACCTTCTTCTGCAAGAGCGTCTGTCAAAGACATGCTTAGTCAGATTACGCACAGAGATGCAGAGGTTCAAACGTCTGCACGAAACATAGCATACAGGATGATAAACCTGATTGAAAAAACACAGACAGGCGACAAAATATCAACATTAGATATGGCACGTCTGGGCAACGGAGACACAAGAATGGCGGGTGATGGTGTATTCGCTAACTACAAATCTCCTGACTTCAACAACTTTAGAAAAGAAGCCAGACGTATTGCGGCAGTCATCAACCGAGGTAAAGGTAAATCGGATCAGGCAATGTTCAATTTGATGAGCATGATAACACGATCTGGTCTTCTTGATACAAATGAAAAGGACGCTATCCTTCAGGCATTCAAAGCTAAACATGGTAAAGATGCTCCTCAAGACGTAGCTGACGAATGGTTTGCAGAAGCAGTCAGTGCCTACACTCGTGAAGACCTAAGACGAAACGCTATATTAGCCGACGACACAGACATCGCCGTAAGACAGACATTTGATAACACTGTGGATAAAGTAATTGAACACTCTGCTTACGTTCTTCACGGACAGATTGGTAGCAATAAGATTAAACAGAGATACAGACGCCTTACGTTTTATGGCGATATGTTTCAAGGGAAAAAGAACAGCCCAACAGAAGCGGCGTATGGCGGTCAAATTATTTTTAACACCCATTCTGCGGCAGACGCAGGCGCAGATATGTGGAATGCGTCGTCTCCTTCACGTAAAGCAAACATACACAACTATACAAAAGGCGGTTTCGGTTATGACCAAGCGGCACAGCGACCTATCATGTTCTATCATGGCACACCTTACGGGTGGGCTTTCAAACGTAATCTTGAGTCAGAAAACGTCGTCTTCAGACATTCTAAGATAGGAAACAATGGCCCTGGAATTTATCTTACTGAGAACCCAAATGTTGCAGGGGAAGTTTATGCCGATAGACCAACAACAGCGTCGATGTCACAGAAGATAGCAGACCTTGATGTAAATGACGCAAAGAAAGAAGAACTCCTCATTGAGTATAACGATTTATCTCGACTAAGAGCAAACATATCACAGAAGAGAAGACAGTACGCCGAGCTAGAATATGGCATGGCTGTTGATGGCGATATGTTTGACTTTGAGGCATACCAAAGCGAATTGGATAAACTCGTAACTGCTGAAGAATATATAGCAGAAGGACTAGCTAAAGAAGGCGTCTATATTGATCCTTATGTTATGCCAATGGTTATTGATTTGAAATCGCCTGCCGACTTTAGACTACAGGCTGATTACAACATTGACCATCCAATGATTAAGGCAATCATGGGAGAAATACTTACAAGCACAGATAACGCAGATCGCGCCCTTGCTTATCTACAAGATACATTTGGACGTATGGATAAGTCAGGTAAAGATACCTACAATGATTTGGTAAAGTCTCTTGAAGAGACAGGCTTACAACATAGATCAGCGCAAAATGCCTTAACAAAAATATTAGAAAGACTTGGCTATGACGGAATAACATCAACACATACCAACACACTTTCCTATGGCGGAGCGCAGATGGACAGTGGATTGCCCTATGGTGCGTCTGCATTCACTCACACCGCCGTTGTTCTATTTAAACCAGAGCAAGCAAAACACATTGGTGCAAAATACTTTGATAGAAATGATGAGCAACTATACAGCCAAGTAGATAACTGGGAACCAATAGAAAAAGGATTGACGGGTGACTTTACTAGAATGCTAATGAACGATGAGTTCAAAAGTATAGGTGATGTTCCTGTTGGACAGTTTGGGGAGCTAGTAGAAGAAGGTGGCTCGAACAGCACCATATCAAGTGCCGTTATGTCTATGCTTCGCAAGCGAGAGCCAAGCGTTGCAGAAGAACAAGCCATACGAAAGCATGGCGTCTTTGGGTTTCTAAACAGAGTATCCACAAAGATACGTAATCAGGGAATGAACTGGCTTGCAGACAAATACCAAGAGCATTATCCCGACATGCAACAGCGTTTCGGCAAAAAGATTATGCCTATATTTAACGCTCTCAGGTCTTTACCAGATAGCGACGGCATACTTCGGGGCTACTTCAGACGATCTACTGCTGGCTTTGGACAAGAACAACCCAAGTCTCACGGCAGAATTGCTCGTGCATTGCGAAGAGGAGATGGGTCTCGTAGCGAACGACAGTTAACAACAGAAGAAAGAGCTATATACAGAGATATAAGATTAATCCTTGGCTCTGAAAGAGAAGAAATGATTGCTGAAGGCTTCCACGTTGGTGACAGAGGGCCAAACTATCTACCGCAAGTATGGGATCAAGGCAAAATACGTAAGAACAAGGACGAGTTTATCGCCAAGATGAAGCGATATTATGAAGTCGAGAACCTCTCGAATAATAGGGAGTACAGTGATGCAGAAGCGCAAGCCTTTGCTGAAGGTATAATGCTCAAGCTCCTAGACGAAAGCGAAGGTGGTGTCTTTATTCCAGTTAAAGGGTCAACAAAGAACTCAACCTTTGAAAACGTCGACTACTCAAGGGTTATTGAGCTAGAAAAATACCCAGATATGCTTAACGAACTAGAGCCTTTCTTAGAAAGCAACCTGGAAAGTCTGCTGGTTAAATATCTTGAAGGTAGTTCAAGACGTCTTACGTCTGCCAAACGCTTCGGTGTCAACAGTCACGCTGTCTCTGACTACATGATGGTGGCTAAAGAAGGACGTATGGGTATTGCCCGTCTCCTATCAAAAGCGAGACAGTTTGAATACGACATAACCGCTATGAACTCAGAGGGGGTAAGGGAAACAGCTACTCTTGTAGACACAATTCGTATGCCTTTTGAAAACAATCAGGGTGAAGCTGTCGCATTCGCAGACAAGTTACTCGAAATAGGCACAACATCTGGCCCCGCAGGAGTTAGGCAGATGCTTATGGAAATTGCGCCAATGATTAATGGGGAAATTAGTCCAGTCTACAAAAAAAGAGTTGATGCAATAGTCGGTGCAATACAAGACTTTAAGGGTAAGACAGGGCAAGTTGCATACGATACTGGCGAAGAATACGTCGATAACGCTATGCGTATTCTCCACAAGAAGCCTATGCACGGCACAAACAAAACGGGCATGAGAGTATCACGAGGTCTGCGTTTCTTTAACAACGTCTCTCTACTTGGCTTTACAACCCTAACATCTATTGGTGACTTGGGTCTGCCTATCATACGATCTGGTTCTTTCAAGAGTTGGGCTAAAGGATTAGCCAACATGACTGACCCTGACTACAAGCAGATGATAAAGAATGTAGGTGTGGCTATGGAGAACGTCGTACACGAACGCATGGTTCACATGTATGGTGCGCCCGACAACAAAGCGTCTCACGCTTTCTTTAACGCGACGTTGCTTACGCCTTGGACAGACATGAACAGGCAGATCGCAGGAGCTACAGGTTTTGAAACACTCAAGACGATGCAGATTAAAGCGCAACGTGCTTTCAAAGCAGGCGTCCCTTACTCGATGCAGTCCAGACAGTACAAGACGGCGCATCGTTTCCTAAAGAACTATGGGCTCGAAGAGTTTTTGCCAGGCGCACCTAAAGCATCAGAGATGATTAGCAATCAACATCTTGACGTAAACACTGGTAACGATAAGGTACGCATGGCTATTATCAAGTTTGCAGACGACGCAATCTTCCAGCCGAACCCGAACGATATTCCAATGTGGGCGCAGACGCCAGTTGGTTCATTAGTCTTTCAGCTTAAATCATTTCCATTAATGATGACACGTCTCGGTGGTCATGTGATTAAAGAAGCAAACCACGGGAACTTCACACCCCTTATTTACTTGGCTTCTATTGGCCCTGCATTCGGTGCAGTTACTCTCAGTGTTAAGGATATTATTCAAATGCGAGGTGGCGAAGAAAATAGAGAACCAGCATTAAGAAAAAGAAATATCCTAAAAGCATTGGGATATGACAAAGATACGCATGGAGACGAAGACAACTTCCTCGGTTGGTATGTAGAAAGCATGATGGTTATGGGTGGTCTCGGTCTTATGGGAGACATCATTCACTCAGCAGTAACACAGGCAGACAATGGTGCATACGGACAACAGCGTATGTGGTCAACACTTCTCGGCCCATCATTCGGTCTCGGCAATGCGACAATGCAAGTGGGCGCAGGAATAACAGACGAGAAAGACAACAGTAATTCAAAAGAAAGATCAGCCGTTAGAGAGATGGCGACACGTATTCCTGTACTTGGTGGTAACAGAAAGTTCAGAGAAGCAGTCGTCGACGCAACTGCTGGAGAAGCCTCAAGTGGTAACACGGGTGGGTGGAAATCAAGCATGACTGAGAGTTGGTAATGCCAGAGATTACGATGGAAAGAATTTTAAAAATGCGACTTTTGCCCCGATTTATGATGGGCATTATGACATACGCCTACCTCGATACTTTGTGGTGGTTTCAGAGTTTGTCGCCAGACGAGATGACAACACAGGCGGCGTCATTAACAGCAACAGTAACAGGAGCTATGACAGGCGCATTCGCCGTCTGGCTTGGATCGGAGAAAATAAATGATAACACAACTACTTAGTTCCGTTGTCGGGTTAGGCACTAGCTTCCTCGATAGCAAAGCGGAGATACAAAAAGCAAA
>Ga0163179_10000476_pt1 | contig 29375 bp, 24 predicted proteins | sample AtlANTMetagenome_FD_109643 | JGI IMG/M metagenome (GOLD analysis project Ga0163179, IMG submission 109643) | Marine eukaryotic phytoplankton communities from the Atlantic Ocean - Atlantic ANT 2 Metagenome | ecosystem: Environmental > Aquatic > Marine > Oceanic | place: North Atlantic Ocean...
GACCCAGGCCCGCCAGCTTACCGAGGTGGGCATGAAGATTGTTGCTGCCGCCAACGACCAGCTCGGGTTTGATCACCCCGGCAACCCGGACTGGAACCACCTGTCCTTCTGCCAGTTTGCCGGCCCCCTGGCACGGTAAGGGACTCTGCTCACCGGATTGAATGCGGTGGCAATCCGTCCCGGTAAAATAGACCGCTCCCCGACCGGTACCGGCTGCTCGGCCCGCATGGCAGTCCTCCATCGAAAGGGAATCATGCACCTCGGCGACACCTATCGGGCCCGCTCGCTCATCGGGTCCGAATTCCTCTGCCGCATTGAGGAACTGACCTCCATGGGACCATTCCCCGCTCTCAGGCCCAGCATTTCAGGGCGAGCCTGGATCACGGGCAGCACCACCTGCCGGCTCCACCCCGACGACCCCTGGCCGGAGGGCTACCGACTTGCCGACACCTGGCCCGGGGCCTGAAAGCACTCTCTTTAACCCTCCGGGGCCCTCAATCCCGCCCCCTCGGACGCCCACGCGGTCTCTCCCCTGGTCTCCGCTCCCCACGAGGTGGTCCACGACGCGCGGAAGGAGGACCCCTCCTCTCTTCCGCCCCGGGGACGGCACCCCGACCCCCGCGGTGGTCGATTACCCCGTCCGCATCACGGTCCTCCCCATAGGGCATCCCGTTTTCAAAATAGATTCCTGCCCGGCGCCCCTTCGCAACATGGGCGCTGTATACCTTCCGTTTTTCCGTCCTCGCGAAGGAGGCATTGGCCTTCAGGAGAACAGCCTCGAGCTCCGCTACTCCCGAGGTGAGAGGGCATTCCGCCATCACGCTCCCCGTCTGCCCGAACGGATCGGCACGAATAACAAAGAAGCCCGTCCTCGCTCCTTCTCCTTTTACCGCCTCCCGCCATCTGGCATCGGGCGCCTCCTCCGCAAAGTCGACATGGAAGCGACCCACGATGTCCCGGTCACTCATCAGGGGCCGAAGGCGCAACCGCAGCTCCTTCCGGCCCTCCCCCGGGGCAACCACGTAAAGGAGAAGGCGCTGGTCCCCGGAAGCGACATTCAGCGCCTGCCGGAAGCTGTGGAAATCCTGGACGACCGCTCCCTGCTGCGAAGCCCGCGCTCGAAAGCGCTCCGCAACCTGCTCCATGGCCCCAATGACTCCCTCGTTCCCGGCTCCCCGGCCCCCGCCCGGCCCGCGGGTTCCCCGTCCCCGCCGCAAGCCCTGGGAAGGACTCCGTCCGGTTCCGGATAACCGGGTTTTCCCGTCGGGGGACAGGAGACAAAACGCGGTGTTTTCGAAGCGCCCATTGAGAAAAGACCGCACCATCTTCTGGTGTTCCTCGCTCTCATAGGACTCCAACCGCACGCACACGAAGGCCCGTGAGGCCGCGATAAAATCTTTATCCGAGAACAGACTGTTCTGCGTCTGGGTATATCCGGGTCAGAACACCCCGGAGATGCCACTGCATGTGGCCGCAGCCGCCATGAAGAAGATCGGCCGGTTCGAGCGTTTCGCCTCAGCAAGAGCGGTCTCCCACGTCGTATACCAGGCTACTCCGGACTCCCCGATGGGCTGGGGGCTGGCCCCGAGATCAGTGGGCCGGGGGCCCTGTCCCAGGGCGATCCCCCCGAACAACACCATGCAGAGAAAGAAGAGCAGCTTCACGGGGATATAAACGACCGGGGCGCCGATAAGTTGCGCACCATGCTGGAAACACTTCAGGAACCTTCCCTTTCCCCTTGATCTAGGGGCTTGATGGAGACTCACTCTGACAACCGTATCTGCAAATCAGCCATGGACCTCCCATTCCCATCTGCCAATTCTTCCCGCCGCCGCTTCCTGCAGGGAGCTACCGCTACCGGAGCCCTCGGATTTCCGGCCATTGTCAGCGCGCGGTCCCCGAACTCCAAGCTTGATGTAGCAGTAATCGGCTGTGGGGGCCGTGGAGGACACAACATGCGCACGGTAGGCCAGAGTGAAAACATTGTGGCCCTGGTGGACGTCAACGACCGCAACCTGCGCGGGGCTGCCTCGACATTTTCCAAGGCCGCAACCTATCACGACTTCCGCAAATTCTACGACAATCCCGGCAACTACGACGCCGTGGTGGTGAGCACCACCGAACACACGCACGCCTTCGCCGTCCTGCCGGCCCTGCGCGAGAAGAAACATGTCTATTGTGAGAAACCCATCACGCGCGATGTCTACGAAGCGCGTCTCGTTACCGAAACAGCCCGCAAGGCGGGAGTCGCCACCCAGCAGGGCACCCAGATCCACGCCGGAGGGAATTACCGCCGCGTCGTGGAGTTGATCCAGGCTGGGGCCATCGGCAGCGTCACCGAGGTACATGTCTGGGTAGGACGGGCCTGGGGGTGGCAGAGCCCTGAGGATGCGAGGAAAAATCGCGACATCGTCAACATCCAGGACCGCCCCGCGGAAGCACAACCCATCCCCAAGGAGCTGAACTGGGATCTCTGGGTCGGTCCGGCACCCATGCGCCCCTACCACTCGGTCTACTTTCCCGGGCCAAAGTGGTACCGCTGGTGGGACTTCGGTAACGGCACCATGTCCGACCTGGGCAGTCACTGGAATGACCTTCCCTTCTGGGCGCTCAACCTTGACGCCCCCAAGGCGATCGAGGCTGGCGGCCCTGAGCCCCATCCCGAGATTGCGCCCGCCTCGATGTGGGCGCGCTACGAATATGGGGCACGAGGGAACCGTGGGCCACTCTCCCTCACCTGGTACCAGGGCGTCGAAAAACCGGAAATCTGGAAGAAGGGCGGTATTCCCCGGTGGGGCAGCGGAGTCCTCTTTGTCGGCGATGGTGGGATGCTGCTCTCCGACTACGGCAAACACGTCCTCCTGCCCGAAGAGACATTCAAGGATTACGTCCGGCCGGCAAAAACAATTCCGGATTCAATCGGACACCATCAGGAGTGGGTGCTAGCCTGCAAGACCGGCAGACCCACCACCTGCCATTTTGACTATGCCGGACCGCTCACGGAAGCCAATCACCTCGGCAACGTCGCCTTCCGGGCCGGCAAACGGCTCGAGTGGGACGCCGGAAACATGAAGTTTCCCAATGCTCCCGAGGCCGAGACGTTCCTCAAGCGGGATTACCGCAAGGGCTGGACGCTATAGCAACAACCCGGAGCACCTGCCTCTCCGGAGGCCCGGGACACCAAAGGGCAACCTTCCCCGCCAGCCTGCAGCCGCCGGGAGCCCTGGAGGGGGGAGAGCTCGCTGTTCACCCGAAGCTACAAAAACTATGAATAGAGTCGCGCCTCCAAAGGTCCAAGACTGCAACTCAAGGCTCCGGGACAGCCCTTTCCCCTCATCGGAGATTGAACAATTCAGTTAGCCTTATACCATCCACCTACCATGAACCTAATTCCAAATGCGCACCGACGCCTTCTCGGTGTTTCCCTCATCGCTGCCTTCAGCTTGTCCAGCTGCATGACGGAAAGCCCCTACACCGGTGAGCAGCAAGTTTCCAAGACCACCACCGGGGCCGGAATCGGCGCCGCCACCGGAGCGCTTCTCGGTGGCATTATCGGCAACAATGTGGGCGACGGCAATGCCGCTCGCGGCGCCCTCATCGGTGCCGCAATCGGTGGAATCGCCGGCGGAAGCATCGGCAACTACATGGACCAGCAGGAGACCATGCTCAGGCAGGAACTGCGCGCGACCGGAGTGAGCGTCAGCCGGCACGGCAACAATATCATCCTGAACATGCCCCACGACATCACCTTCAACACGGACAGCTCCCGTCTCAAGTCGAGCTTCTACCGGACCCTTAACTCAGTCGGCATCGTCCTGCGCAAGTTCGAGCGCACCACCGTCCTCGTGAACGGACACACCGACTCGGACGGAAGCGCATCATACAACATGGGACTCTCACGCGAGCGTGCTTTTGCGGTGTCCAATCACCTCGCCGGCAGGGGCGTACACCCCGGTCGCCTGGTTGCACGGGGCTTCGGAGAATCCCAGCCCATTGCCTCCAATAGCTCCGCTTCCGGCAAGGCCCGGAACCGCCGGGTCGAGATTCACATCGCCCCCCGAAGCTGAGCAGCCTGTCACGACGAATTCACAAAAGGGGAACGGTCACCGCCGTTCCCTTTTTTTGTCTGTCCGGCCACCCTCCTCCGGGAAAGCAGCCGCCCTCGACCCGGGGCGTCAAAAACTGAAGCTGATCGGCTGCATCCCTTCCCTGCAACCCTAGAAAGGAATGACGTCGTCTTCCGCGGTCTCCGAAAAATCATCGGGCGGATCGCCCACCCCGGAAGGAGCATCCTCGTCGCCATAATCACGCCCCCCCGGAGCCGCCCCACCACCTCCCAGGCCCTCCAGCTTCCAAGCGTTCAGATTGACGTAAAAGCGCTCCTTGTACTCGTTACCGCGGATATCAAAAGTCACCTTCACCGGATCATCGACCTGCAGACCGTCTGTGAGCGAGGTCTTGTCCTTGACGCACTCGAACTTGATCATCTGGGGATAATTCCCGTCTTCCACCTCCACCACGAACTCTCGCTTGGTGAATCCACTGTTGAAGGTTTGCACATCGTAAATGACCTTCAGCTTGCCCTCGATTTCAAATGACTTGCCCATTTCTTAACTGTTGCGGGGTTCATGGAAAGCCTCGGGCCTGAACCCCCCGGGTTCAAGCGCAAGCTTCGGCCATTCCCCGGCTCTCTTCGGGGATCCCATGAAAGCACCCGTGCTCCCGGCTTGCCCACTCGGCGGATTTGTTCACTCTCATCCCCGATGAAATTTGGCTGCTTCTCGCTCTTCTTCGCCGGCGCTCTCTCCCTTCTCCTCATTGGGCACGCGACCTTCGGAGCCAAACCGAAAGGCCCGATCTGGACCGATCCCACCACGGCCGGTGCGGAGGATCCCGATTTCAAGGTGCAGGGAGAATACCTGAAAAACAGCACCCTTGGAATCCAGGTCGCCGCCCTCGGGGGCGGGCAATTCTACGTAAGCCAGTTCGCGGGAGGACTTCCGGGTGCGGGATGGGACAAGTCCGCTCCACTGGCCGGCGTAAAAGACGCATCCGAGGTGAACACCCTGGTCCGGGACGCGACCAGGACGAACCGGACAAGTCCGACACTGGGCCAGAGTCCGCCTGCAGGGGCCGATATCCTGGTAGGAGGTGCAATTGATCCAAAACTCGTCAGGGGCAAGGGAGAGGGCGGCCTGCTTTCTCCCCCTGCTCAAACAATTAAGGAGTATGGCGACTTCACGATGCACCTTGAATTCCGCCTTCCTTACAAGCCAAAGTCTCCGCTCACCAGCCAGGACCGGGGCAACAGCGGGGTCTACCTGCAGAACCGTTATGAAGTGCAGGTCCTCGACACCTTCGGCCTGGTCTATGATCGAAATCATGTAAAGGTCCCTGTTCGCTCGGACCCCAAGCAGTGGTGCGGCTGTTTTTATCGCTTCAAGGCCGCCGACCTTCCCATGTGTTTCCCACCCCTCGTCTGGCAAACCTACGACATCGACTTCACGGCCCCCAGGTTTGATGCCACCGGCCGGAAGACAGCCGAGGCCACCATCACCGTCGTCCACAACGGGGTAACAATTCACGATGCCGTCAAACTTCCCAAGGGAACCGGGATCGGAGGCACACGCAAGGAAGTCCCCCGGGGCCCGATTATCTTCCAGGGCCACGGAAACCCGGTGGTTTTCCGCAACGTCTGGATTCTGGAGAAGTAGCCGCTTCAGGGCACCCGCTCGAATTCGAGCACCCGGCAGAAGAACCCACACTCTCCCCCGGGGTGTCTGTCATCCTGCTGACCCCACTGGCATTTCCCTGCATGAGGTTGGGGGTGATGACAGACCAAGTCTCCAGATCAAAACTGAACTCCACCCGGCAATCCCGTGCCGCATCACTCTCCCAGCTGATTTCAAATACGCCGGCCTCGGCGAGCGCAGAGACTTCCCTCTCCCCCCCGGTGCGAGGCGGTTTCGCCGGTGTTCAGGCCCGCGCCTTAAAAGCCCGCCACGCTCCACCCCTGACGGTAATTGCGGCTGAGCAGTCTGCTGGCAGCTGCATTATTGGTGATCTCCATCTTTTTGGAATCCCAGCTGAGCAGGGTGTCGGGGGTGCGAATGGCCACCGTTCCCAGCAAAATGGCCTCGGTCATCGGTCCGGTCTGTTCGAAGTAGGATTCATTCTTGGCCAGCCCGTGGATGGCATCCGCAAAGTGGTGATAGTGATTGCGGGGGGACAGTTGAGGGGCCTCTACCGACTTGAATTTCCCGGGAGGCAGCAGGGTCGGCATCTGGCCATTGGGAAGAATGATCGAGCCCTCCGTGCCAATCAGCATGGCGGATTCGGGGGGATAGGTCTCGTGGATTTCCCTGGGCACAAGCGCCTGCACCTCCTTGGGAGGGTAGAAAAGGCCGTCAAACCATTCCACTGTAAGTTGGTCACCCTCGGTCATCTCCGTCCCGGGAAAGTTCCAGGTGATGTGATCACTCTGCGGCCAGGTATCCGCTCGGCGGGCCGGGGAGTCCTTCCAGGACTTCTGCACCCGCGCTTTCACAGTTTCCGGGGCCGTCAGCCCCAGAGCCTTCCACGTGGCATCAAACACATGGCAACCGATGTCCCCCGACCATCCCGTTCCGAAATCAATCCACGACCGCCACTTGGAGGGGTGGTAGATACCCGACGCGTAGGGCCGAACCGGTGCCGTGCCTGTCCAGAGGTCCCACGCCAGATGATCCGGCGCTTTCTGCGGAGCATCCGGCCTCGGGCCCACGAAGCGATAACTCTCAATCGCTCCCGGGCGGTTGGAGCAGAGGACTACACGCTTGATCTTGCCAATCACGCCATTTTTCACCCAGTGCACAAAAGTGCGGTCACCCGCTCCCGAGGCGGCCTGTGTTCCCAGTTGAGTCTTCACTCCGGCCTTGCGGGTCGCCTCCGTCAGGAGACGCACTTCCGCCACGTCATGGCAGAGGGGTTTTTGGCAGTAGACATGCTTTCCCTTCTGCACCGCAGTCATGGCGATCGGGAAGTGCATGTGGTCGGGAACCGTGACGTTCACCGAATCAATCCTGTCGCCCTCCCGGGCGAGCAACTCGCGCCAGTCCGAATAGGTCCGCGCATCAGGCACCGCCTTGGAAGCCTTGGCCAACCGGTTTCTGTCCACGTCACAAATCGCCACTACTTCGGTTCTGCCGTGCGATTTGAACTGGTTGAAATCATTCCAGCCCATGCCTCCCACTCCGATGCAGGCATGCTGCCCCTTGCTGTTCAAGTTGGCGGCGCGGGTAACCGCCGGCGCAGCCAGGGCGGCTCCAGCGGTGGTTCTCAGAAATGTACGGCGGGACGTGTTCATGCTATCGGGGCCTTATAGGAATCCTGAGGCTCACTGGCAACCAAGGATCCGGCGCTTTACAAAACCGGCGACAGGAGTGCTTGTTGCGCAGCGTTCGGCAGCTAAATTCAGTCGAAATTCCAACGAATACATCCATGTCCAGCTCCCGCCGCAAGTTCCTGACCACCTCCACTCTCGCCACTGCCGGCCTGACAGCTGGCTCACAGCTCGTCACCGGGGACCAGAAGGCTGTCCCCCCCTCCAAGGGCCCCTCCCTGGAGGGGCGCATCTTCAAGGCCCTGAAGGGCGGAAAGAAGGGCAACGAAACTCCACTCCAGTTCTTCGAACGCCTCAAGACCCTCGGATTCGACGGTGTGGAGAGCGGCAATGCCGGCCAGGCGGAAGCCTATGCGGAAGCTGCCCAGAAGACCGGCGTGATGTTCCACGGCCTCGTCTGCGGCTGGCACTGGGGCGCAAACCGGCTGAGCAACCCCGATGCTGAGGCGCGTGCCCGGGGGCTCGCACTGATGGAACAAAACATCAGGGACACCTACCGGCTGGGCGGCTCCTCCGTACTCCTCGTGCCCGGCCGGGTGGGAGGGGCTCAGGAGACCCACCAGGATGTCTGGGATCGCTCAATCGCAGAAGTCCGCAAGATCCTGCCCCTTGCCAGCCGGCTCGGTGTGCGGGTTCTCATTGAGACGGTCTGGAACGGTTTCTGTGAATCACCGGAAGTCTTCCGCGACTATCTTGACGCCTTCGACAATCCATGGGTTGGCGCCTACTTTGACATTGGCAACATGCAAAAGTTCGCGCCCGCCGAGGAATGGATCCGCACCCTCGGCAACCGCACCGTCAAATTGGACATCAAGGACTGGGGAAAGAAAAATGGCTTCTGCCGCCTCGGCGAAGGTGACGTCGACTGGGACAGGGTGAGAACTGCCCTCCAGGAGGTCGGCTTTTCCGGCTGGGCCACCCGGGAAGGGCGTGACAAGGGCCTCGAAGACACCTCCGCCCTGATCGATCAGTTACTGATCGGCAAGACTTAGGTTTCTCTTGTCCGGACCGGTTTCAGTCCCTTTTTCCAACCGTTGCCAGCGCTCCTCTCACAGCCTGAGCAACATGCTCTCCAAGCAGGACGGATCCCTCCGGCTTGAAGTGGACATTGCCTGGCCGGACCGCGAACTCATCCATCTTCCCCGCCATGACCGCATGCAGGTCATTCACGGCCACACGATGTTTCTTCATCACAACCAGAGCGGCTTGGTTGTAACGCAAGTCATCGCCAACCTTGCGACCTGCCTCTCCCTCCGGCACCGGGGTAGTGGTGGCAAAGATCAACTTGGCCTTGGTTCGCTTCAGGCGTCGCACAAGCTCCTCCAAATTGGCCGCATACTCTTCTACGCTGTGCGCAACCTGCCCCTTCAACTTGTCCCGCTTCCCCTGTGTCTTGGACTCGGGGTGACGATAACAGAGATCATGGAGACCCCAGTTGAAATGAATGACATCCCACTTCGATGCCCCGAGCCAGGCCTCGAGATTCTCAAGCCCCTTGCTCGTCGGCCCGCCATTGGTCGGAATCCGGTGCACATTGGCCACCCCCTGTAAAACGGCACGCGTCGGCAGGGTATACCCGATCGAAATAGAGTCTCCGATCAGGAGAACTCGCGGCAGGCCGGGAACGTCCTCAATTGGGGTCATTGGCCCCTTTTTCTGCGCGGGACAGGGGGTCGTATGAACAATCACACAGAGAATGGAGACCAGCAGGCGCATGCCTGCCATCCTGTCGAATTCCCCAGTTCCCGTCAAAACAGCTGGCGCCACGATGAGACTAATTAAACTTGCCTGATAAATGCATGCAGCGCCAACGTCTTGGCACACTCAGCCATACAACATTCCATGAAAACGCTCATTACTTCTATTGTATCAGCTCTCCTGCTTTCCGGCCTCGGGCTGGCTGGCGACAAGAAGAAAGAAGATGCCCGTTCCAAGGTCGATCACGCCAAAACCCGGGTAGAAGTGGCCCGTAAAAAGGCTCAGGAGGCCAGTGCCCGCACAGCTGCTGCCACAGAGAAAGCCGCCGACCGGAAGAAGGCCGCAGAACAAAAAGCCGCTCGGGAAGCTGCCGCTAGAAAGAAAGCTGCCCGCGAAAAGGCTGCCAAGGCCGCTGCTGCCAAGAAAAGCCCTCCGAAAAAGAAAGCCCCGACAGATAAGTCCACCAAGGAAAAAGCTGCTCGGGAAGCTGCCGCCAAGAAGAAGGCCGCCGAACTAAAGGCCGCCCGGGAAAAAGCTGCCAAGAAGAAGGCTGCTCAGGAAAAAGCTGCCAGGGAAGCAAGCGCCAAGAAGAAGGCCGCTCAGGACAAGGCTAAGAAGACCGCGGCTCCAAAGAAGAAATGCACCTCCGCAGATAAAGCCGCAAAGGAGAAAGCCGCCCGTGAAGCTGCCGCCAGAAAGAAAGCGCAGGCCAGCAAGGGCTCCAAGTCCAAGAAGAAGGACTGATCCAAGGACGGGGCGACAATAGAAACTCTGACGGGGAGGCGCTTCGGCCCTCCCCGTTTTCCTGTTCACGATCCCACCATTGCCGGACGGCCTGAAATTCCCTAACGTCGCCTACGTTTCTCAGGTATTCCATGGAGCCTCCCTCCAACCCCTGTCTTGCCGAAGCCATCGCAGTTACCCGTTCCTACGAAAACGGGCGGGTCAAAGCGCTGCGTGGAGTAAATCTTCAAATCGAGAAAGGTGACTTCGTGGCCATCACGGGCGCCAGCGGCAGCGGAAAAACAACCCTGCTCCAGATGCTGGGTGGCCTCGACACCCCGGACTCGGGAGAGATCCGATTCCGGGGACAAACCCTCTCATCCATGGGGGACCTTTCCTCCTTCCGGGCCCAACAGGTTGGCTTTGTCTTCCAGTCCTTTCACCTCCTCGCCACCCTCAGCGCCTGCGAAAACGTTCAGGTCCCCATGGTGGAAAGCCCCCTTTCACGGAAAGACCGGGAACAACGGGCCATCCAGCTACTCGAGCAGGTGGGCCTGGGAGAGCGGGTCCAGCACCGGCCATCGGAGCTTTCCGGGGGTGAACGACAGCGGGTTGCCATTGCGCGGAGCCTGGCCAACGACCCCGACCTCCTTCTCGCCGATGAACCCACCGGGAACCTCGACCGGGAATCCACTACCATGGTGATGGAATTGCTCTCCCGCATCCACCGGGCAAACGGAACCACCCTCGTCCTTGTCACCCACGACCCCTCTACCGCGGACTACGCCCGGCGACGGATCGTGATGAGCGACGGAATGGTCGAATCCGATAGCACCACCCCGCCCCCGGCCGCCCGATGAATCTCTGGCCCATGGTATCACGCACTCTGGCGGTCAGGCGCATGCGCACCGCCCTCACCCTGCTTGGAATCGCAGTGGGCATGATGGCCATCGTGGCCCTGATGGGACTCTCCCGTGGCTTCGAACGCAACTGGAATCAGACCCTCAATGCCCGGGGCACGGACGCGGTGATCAATCGAATCACCACCGGTAGCCCGATCCCGGCTCCCTTCTCGGAAGACGTGGCCCGGGAAATCTCCGCCCTCCCCGGAGTCGAGGCCAGTGGAGGAGTCCTCAGCGCCCTCATGCCGGTTGAGAATCTCCCCATGATCCTCATCACGAGCTGGGAGTGGGAAAGCTATATCTGGAATCATCTCGAAATCGTCGAGGGACGGATGCAGGACGACGGAAATGAAAAGGCCGTCCTGCTCGGCAAGTCCGCCGCCCAGATGCTCGGAAAGAAGGTCGGCGATTCCCTGCGGATGCTCGGAACCGATTTCTCAATCTGCGGCATCTACGAGAGCACTTCCATGATCGAGTCCGGGGCGATCGTCCTCCCGCTGGTGGTAATGCAGGCCCATAGCGACAATGCCGGGAAGGTCAACTTTCTCAACCTGCGCTTCGACCCCGGAGTGGACAAGGCGGGGGGGCGCGAAATCTGTGATCAGGTCGAGGCCTCCCACAGCGGGCTGTCTGCGAGCCTTGCCAGCGAATCCGCCCAGCGCAATGCGACCACCAGGGCGGTCGAGGGTATGACCCTCGCCGTTACGCTCCTCTCCATGGTCGTTGGTCTCGCCAGCGTGATGAACACCATGCTGATGAGCGTCTTCGAGCGCACCGTGGAAATCGGAGTCCTGCGCGCCATTGGGTGGAAAGCCTCCCGGATCCGGCACATGATTCTTTTGGAGTCCACCCTGCTCGGTGTCGCGGGAGGCCTCCTGGGCGTTCTCCTTGCCTTTCTGGTCCGCGAACTCCTCTACTTCTTCCCCTCCATCGGGGGGGCAATCCGGATCGAAATCGACCTCGGAGCGATCGCCTTTACCGTCATGTTCGCCACCGTGGTAGGCGCCCTGAGCGGCCTCTACCCTGCCATCCGGGCCTCCCGGATGAAGCCGACGGTGGCCTTTCGGCACCAGTAACCTGCCGGCCGCAACCGATCATTGCGCCCATGGCTAATCGCTGTTTCCCTCCCCTTGTCTCAACCCTCTCCCATACCTCGTCATGAAACATGTTCTCCCGATCCTGTGTGCTCTTGCAGCCCTCTCATCCTTCGCCCGGGCCGAGGACCATCCCAATGTCATTGTCATCCTGGTCGATGACATGGGCTGGATGGACCTTTCCTGTCAGGGCAGCGACTACTACCGAACCCCCTCGATCGACCGTCTGGCCACCGAGGGCATGCGCTTCACTGATGGCTACGCAGCCTGCGCGGTCTGTTCCCCAACGCGCGCCGCCCTGCAGACCGGGCGCTACCCTCATCGAATCGGAGTCACCGACTGGATTCGGTCCCGTTTCCAGAGGGGCCGCCTCGGCACACCGGACAAAAACCCAACCGAATATGTCGGCGGCAGAAACCGCAAATTCCTCTGCCCGCCAAATCCCTTCTGGATGGAACACGAGGAGATTTCAATTGCAGAGGTCCTCAAGGACCAGGGCTACCAGAGCGGATACATTGGCAAATGGCACCTTGGAGACCCGGCATGGTTCCCCCCCGGCCAGGGATATGACGAGAACAAGGGAGGGTGCGACTACGGGCAGCCCCCCAGTTACTTTGATCCCTACAATCAGCCCAGGGGCCGACATGAAACCCTCCGCCAGGGAATCCACAACCTGCCGGGTCGTAAGAAAGGCGAATACCTCACCCACCGCGAGGCCGATGAGGCCGAGGCCCTCATCCGCGGTTGGCACGAGAAGAAGAAACCCTTTTTCCTGATGGTCGGTCACTACGCGGTACACACTCCGATTCAGGCCCTTGCCGAGGTCGCCGCCAAGTACCAGCGTGAGAAGAAACCGAACAATGCTAAATATGCCGCCATGGTCGAGTCCATCGACGATTCAACCCGGCAGATCCTCGCCACGCTGAAGGAACTCGAGATCGACGAGAACACCCTCATCATCTTCACCAGTGACAATGGCGGATTGGACCGCAACGGCTCTCCCACCGAGAACGCTCCCCTCCGCAGTGGCAAGGGCTACGCCTACGAGGGAGGAATCCGGGTTCCCTTCCTTGTGCGCTGGCCCGGGGTGATCCCCGCCGGGAAAGTCAGCGATGCCCCGGTGTGCTCGATCGACATCTTCCCCACGATCGTTGAAGCGGCCGGCGCCAAGGCCCCATCGGACCGGGCCATCGACGGACTTTCCCTGATGCCCCATCTCAAGTCAGGAGGGGCCGCCAAGCTCCTGCGGGACGAACTCCTCTGGCACTTCCCGCACTACCGCCACGCCCCGGGCCCCTACAGCATCATCCGCAAGGGCAACCACAAGCTCATCAAGTTCTGGGGCGGCCCCTTCGAACTCTACGACTTGAAGGAAGACCTCGGGGAAGCGAGGAACCTCGCCGCCGCCATGCCCAAGAGAGTGAGCGAACTCGACACTCTCCTCCTCAAGCGTCTCAAGGAAACCGGAGCGAGGCTACCGCGTGAAAACCCTGATTACGCCAAGAAGTAAGGCCCTCGCGCAAGGGCCCTCGCTCCATGGAAAAATACGAACCAGAGCCAAAGATATCAATCGGGTTTCTGCTTGGCATGGTCGTCCCGGTGATTGTGGCGATCCCACCTTGGACGGGTCGATATTGTTACATTAATCATGGTGGTGATTGCATCCAGGCAGATGCCTTCGAACTGTTTTTCTGGGTGCCGTTTTTCACGTCTTTGGCGCTCCTGCTCATCGGTCGGCCATTGTCCGCACGGGGCCACAAGGGGCTGCTCATGAGTACGAAGATCACCCTGCCACTCTGCCTGGTTTATGCGGTGCTGGCACACTTCATGTTCCTGGTCGCGTTAGGCTCGATCTAGGCTTCCGGCCACAGTCTCTTCCGGCAATCCAACATCCACCCGGGAAACACCAGCCCAGCCCCTCCTACTTCAGGGCCCTTGCCAGCCAGGTTCTCAACTCCGTGCGCACCGGAGAAGGTCGCAGAAGCCAGGAATCACTATGGTTGCGAAACCCGGTCCCGCGGAAGATGAAATTTCCCTTCACCCCGGTCTCGGCCAGGTATTGGGCCGTCTCCTCAAACTGGCTCCCCTCCGAGCACACGAACTGCGGTCTGGCTCCGAGCCGACGTAATCGTTGCAGGGCAGCGGCCCGGTCCGAACCCGGATACCCCCATTTGCGGACTCCATCATAGTGGCTGTAGGGAATGAAGGCCCGCCAGAGACCGGCAATCCGGTCATCGTGCAGGCCAATAAAATTGCAGGCGATCGCACCCCGCGAAAAACCACACAGGACCAGCCGGTCGCGGTCGCCACCAAACTCGGCACAGATGCGCTGCACCGCCTCGAGGCAGTAGTTGACGGTCGGCACGGGGTCATGGTCCGGCTTGCTCCCCCACCACCGCCTGACATTGGCAGTCGCCTTTCCGTCCAAATAGGGCAGGCACAACCAGAGATAGCCCTCCCCCCCCGAGACCCCATAACCCATCCGGCTCCCTTCGACCAAGCCACTGCTGATATCCCGGTTCCGATTCCGGTAGGGGCCGTTGCCAGCATACTCGACGAGGACCGGATAACGCTGGCCCGGGCGCCAGTCCCTGGGGAGATAGAGGACGTGATAGATCATGGTCTCCTCATAGCCCGGCAGAACCATCTTCACCCGCTTTCCTGCCCCGGGCTTTCCTCCAGCCAGAGCCGGCACCACGAGGTCGGGTTTCACCGTGGAGATATCCGGCAGCTCCGCCCCCGCCCCGGTCACGAGAACCAGTCCAACCATGAGAATCCTCCAGAGCACGTCGTAAACTACGGGACAGCAGGCCAAAGATCCAGCACTCCAGCCTCCCCAAAGGCCCCGATCTCCTGTTCTATGGACCTCCTCCATGCGGGATTTCCTTCCACCCGACCGGCCCCTGCTTGCGCTTGCCCCCATGCAGGACGTGACCGACCTGCCCTTCATGCGGGTCATGGAGCGCTTCGGGGGACCGGACGTCTATGTCACAGAATACTTCCGCGTCTATGAGCACTCCCGCCTGAAGGCCTACATCCTGCGCAGCATCGACGAGAACCCAACCGGCAAGCCCGTCTTCGCCCAGATGATCGGACAGGACATTCCCTCTCTCCTGCGCAGTGCCCGGGAACTGGAGCAGCACCCGGTGGCCGGAATCGATCTCAACCTCGGCTGCCCCGCTCCCGTGGTCTGCCGAAAGGACGCCGGGGGTGGTCTCCTGCGTAATCCCGCCAAGGTGGACCGTATTCTCGGGGAGTTGCGCCAGGCCATCGTGGGGCGCTTCACGGTCAAGACGCGCGTGGGCTACGACAGCCCGGAGGAGTTCGAGGGCCTGCTGGAGGTCTTCCAGCGCCATCCCATCGATGCCCTCGCCATTCACGGCCGGACCGTCCGGGAACGCTACCAGTCCCCCGTGCATCCCGAATGCATCCGCCGGGCCGTGGAAAGTCTTTCCTGCCCGGTGATTGCCAACGGCAACGTGGTGGACGTGGACACCGGCCGGGCCGTGCGGGCGCAGACCGGGGCAGCCGGTCTCATGCTGGGCCGCGGGGCCATCCGCAACCCCTGGCTCTTCGACCAGCTGCGGGCCAGCTTCGGCGACGCCCCACTTCCACTCCCCACCGGAAGGGATCTTCTCTCCTACATCGAACAACTCTGGGAGGAGACCGCCCGCGAACAGACCAAGGTCTACCGGGGCGACAGGCAGGTCCACAAAATGAAGCGCTATCTCGCCTACATCACCCAGGGACTCGACCCGGGATTCGATCGTGAGATCCTGCGTGCCAGCGAAGAGGACGAGTTCTTCCGGATCTGCCGCCGTTACCTCTCCCACGATCATTCCCTGCCCGGCTTGCCCCAGGAGAGCTCCCGGCGCTTCTGCGGCTTTTCGGAATTGCTCTCCGGGACCGGCTCCCGGTCCTCATCCCTCAGTCTTCCCTCCCCGTCATGACCATGCCCGCCTTCCGGTTTCTTCTTCTCCTCCTCCCTGTCACCGTTCACGCCGCTCCCAAGGTAGAGAACGTCCTCTTCCTGGTCTCCGATGATCTCAAGGCCAGCGTCCTTGGGTGCTACGGGGACAAGGTCTGCAAGACCCCCAATATCGACAAGCTCGCGGCCCGCGCGATGGTCTTTGAGCGGGCCTACTGCCAGGGGCTGGCCTGTGCCCCGTCCCGCACCTCCTTCATGCACAGCCGCTACCACGGAGCCAGGGGACGGATGAACCTCGGCCAGCACTTCAAGGCCAACGACTTCTACAGCGCCCGGGTGGGCAAGATCTACCACATGCGGGTACCCGGGGACATCATCGCCGGGACGGACGGGCTCGATATCCCCTCCACCTGGACCGAGAAGTTCAACTCCGCCGGCCAGGAGGCCCACACCCCGGGCGACTACGCCTGCCTGAACCTCAATATCTTCACCACGCAGCTTGAGGGACGCCAGTCCACCCGCATGCCCCACCGGATGTTCGTCTCCGTGAGTTACGAGGGTGACGGCTCCGACCAGCCCGACCACAAGACCGCCAGCAAGACCATCGAACTTCTCAAAAAGCACAGGGACAGGCCCTTCCTGCTCGCCGCCGGCTTCGTGCGCCCCCACTACCCGATGGTCCAGCCGAGGCAATACTTCGACCCCTACCCATGGCAGGAGATCGTCCTTCCCAGGTCCGTTTCCAACGACCTCGACGACATGCCCAGGCTCGCCATCACGCGCAGCCGCTCCGAACTGAACGGGATTGCCAAATTCCCCGATAACCAGAAGCGCATGTGGGCCGCCTATTACGCCTCGGTGACCTTCATGGACGAACAGGTCGGACGAATCCTCGATGAGCTCGACCGCCTCGGCCTGCGCGAGAAGACCGCCATCGTCTTTACCAGCGACCACGGCTACCACCTCGGGGAGCACACCTTCTGGCAGAAGAGCAACCTCCATGAGGAAGTCACCCGCGTGCCCCTCATCATTTCCCTGCCCGGGCACGAGGCAGGCAGAAGCAAATCGCTCGTGGAACTGGTCGATCTCTTCCCTACCCTCTCAGCCGCAGCGGGTCTGAAGACTCCGGAGGGCCTTCACGGCACCAGCCTTCTGCCCATCCTCCGTGACCCTGCCGCCCGGGTGAAGGACAGCGCCCTCTCCATCCACAGCAGTGGCACCTCGATGCGAACCGCCAACTGGGCCTACACCCGCTACAAGGATGGCAGCGAGGAACTCTACGATATGAAGAACGACCCCGGGCAGTTCACCAACCGGGCCAGCGATGTGGGGGCCACCGTGACCCTCGCGGGACAGCGGAAGGCCTTCGAGAGACGGTTGAAGGCAGCGGGCATCAAGGCCGCCCGGCTGCGCTAGAACCAGACTGACAGGAAGGCAGGAATCACTCCTTTTCCTTCGCGGTGAACTCCCTCACCCTCTTCTGGCTCCCGGCATCGAGATCCGAGATCGGGTGGCGATAGACCCATCCGCTGGATATCTGGAGCAGAACCTTGTCCCCCCTGACCCCCACCAGGGTGGCCCTGATCTCCCTGCCTTCCTTAGTGGTCAGAGTCCCTCCAGGACCTTTCCCCACCTTCGCCTTCACCTCTGCCCCGGGCCAGGGCTGCTTGAGGAGTTCCGCGGGGCTTTCCCCGTCCCATGCATCTGACTGGGCGGAGAGCATGTCCTTCCCGGAGCCGTCGAGCACCCTGCCGTCGCTGATGCGCATGCGCATGGCCTTGGCGGACCCGTCGATGCGGACCACGATCACCTTGTTGTCCCAGATCCCGGGATCCCACTCACTGGTGCCAGCCTGGTAGCCATCGAGGATCAGGGGACGCGATCCCGTGTCGAGGTTGCCCTGGTCGCTGATGTAGGCCCAGTGGGCGTCACCTTGTTCCAGAATGAGCTCTGGTTGCATCCGGCCCTTTTGCTGGATCTTGTCATCGGGGGCGCCCTTCGATGCCACGCCGGAGTTCTTTACCCAGAAAATACTTTCCGCTTCTGTTGCTCCGGCGAGGAACAGCTGACGGAAGTAGTCGTTGGAGTATGTGCTTCCAGCTCCTCCCTCAATGACACCTTTGCCGGTGTCGTCATTGGGGAACTGCCCATCAAAATCCGTGGCGAAGGTGTCCAGCACCAGCTTGACCTGCCGTGCATTATTGATGCCCTCCGCGAGGGCAGCGCGCTTCGCGGCCTTGAAGATCTGAGGCGTCGACAAGGCGGCGACCACCACCACGACCGCAACCACCACGACAAGCTCCAACCCCGCAAAGCCCTTCCGGGCGCTGGTTCCCTGAATTCTCATAGAGGATAGCCAATACCATGAATCCGGTTACGGGGCAACCTCCCGGGACCACCTCCCCTCCGGCACCATCCGCATCCCGCGGCCCCTCGACGAAAAGTGGCGCGGGTTCTCACCCGCGCCACCTGAAGAATAGCTGCAGTCCGTCAGTCCGGCCTATTTGACCTTCATCACACCCCGCATGAGGATGTGGTGGCCGGGGAAGGTGCAGACGAACTCGTAGTTGCCTGCCTCCCCGGGGGCGGTGAACTCGATCACCTCGGTCTTGCCGAAGTCGATCAACTTGGAATGGGCGATGACCCCGTCATGCTCGGGAATCCACTGGGCCTTGAAGCCGGCTTCCCCGAGCTTGATGGCAGCTTCTCCCACCCCGTTGGCGGCCCCCGGCTTCACAACCACCAGGTTGTGCGGCACGTAGTCGGAGTTCTTGAAGTGAATCCGGATCTTCTTGCCGGCCTTCACCTCGAATTCCTTGATGTCAAACTTGAGCTGCTCCAGCAGGGTTCCAACCCGGACGTCGGTCACCTGGTCCGTGTCCTTGAAGACCCCCGGAGGATCGTTCTTGGTCACCTCGACCGCAGCTACCGCCACCGAGCCCTTGGTGGGATCAGCCGTCGTCCACAGGTGCTGCACCGTCTTGGCCGCCACCCTGGCATGGGGATTGGGGGACTTGAGGACCTTCCCGAGGAGGTCCATGTCGCGCACATTGTGCTGCTGGTGGACCCAGAGTCCCTCGAGGATGTGGTGGGCGTGGTCCTTGTTGCCGTGCTCCCACTTCCTGAGCCACTTCTGGCAGGCAGCGATCACATCCTTGGTGTTGCGCTCACTGAGCTCAATCCGGGTGCGGTAGCGCACGCCGTCCACCGGGTGCTCGAGGTTGACCATCAGTTCGTCGAGGGACGCGCCGTCGACCTTCACCACCTTCTGCAGGGGCTTCTTCTTGTTGACGACCCGGTAGATCCGCCCGTGCAGGTGGTCGCGGGAGGGGTCCCGGATATTGTGCTGCATGTGCCCGATGATGACATTGTGCCAGTCGGACACGTAGAGCGCTCCATCCGATCCAAACTCAACATCGGAAGGGCGGAAGTTCTTGTCCGAGCTCTTGATAAGGTCCTGCCGGGGCTCACCCCACATGTGATCCTCCTCGTTTTTCGGCTCGAGGTCATACTGCTTCACCCCGAGGAAGCCGATCGTGTTGGCGAGGATGTAGTCTCCCTGCTGCTCGTCGGGGAAGTTGGCGCTGGAAACCACTCCCGAGCCCGCCACCGGCCGCACTTCCTTCTTCAGCAGTCCGTGCATCCTGAAGCCCTTGCCCTCGGGCCGCACCTGGTAGGAACGGCCCCCTGTGCCGTCATTGGCGTATTGGCGTCCCCACGAGTCAAAGCACACCCCGTGCGGGTTCGGGCTGTTGCCGGCGTGCACACTCACGGTGTGCTGCCGCGGGTCGAAGCGGAACATGGCGGACGCCCCACTGTGGAGGGGCGCACCCCAGGGATGCTCATGGGCGTTGTGGAAGAAAACCCCGCTCTGCCAGTAGATTGCCCCGTCCGGGCCGAAGGAAAAGGCGTTGGCAGCGTGGTGGGTGTCCGCGGAGCCGATCCCCTGCAGGTAGCGGATACGCACATCGGCCACGTCGTCACCATCGGTGTCCTTGAGGAACAGGATGTCCGGCTGGCAGGCCACCAGCACGCCCCCGTTCCAGAATTCAAATCCGGTGGGGTTGTGGACCTTGGCGAAGGTGATGCACTTGTCGGCCACCCCGTCCCGGTTCTCGTCCGGGAGAATGAGGAGGGCGTCTTCCATCTTCTTGAGCGGCTCCCACTTGGGATAGGTCGGCCAGGCTGCCGCCCAGAGGCGCCCCTTGGTGTCCACGGCCATCTGGACCGGGTTTACCAGCTCGGGGAACATCTTCTCGTCAGCAAAGAGGTTGACCTCCATTCCTTCCGGCACAGTCAGCTTGGCAAGTCCTTCCTTGCCGCTGTTGTAGCCCGAGAGGTTTCCTTCCTTGCCCGCATTGGAGCTTCTGCTCTTTCCGCCGACATTGGACTTCACTGCGACGGGCACCGGAACGTTGCTGTCATCGATCTTGTAGTTGCGGTTGCCCACTGCGGCCCACACCGCCTTGTCACGGTTCGCCACCATGACATCGATCATGGAGAGCTCGTGCCAGAGGACGTCCTTGTTGCTCTGCCCGTCGACGAACTTGAGACCGGAACGGCCGCCCCAGACGTCATTGCCGTCCGTGGCCCGGTAGCGGTTGTGCCAGTGCCAGTTCTTGTCGAGGACTGCCTTGCGCACCTTCTCGAGACTCGGCGAGGTCGCGATCTCCTTGCCCAGGAGTTGCTGGGCAATCACTTCCGCGATGCGGCGGTTGCCCTCCGGGTTGAGGTGCACCCCATTAATGGTGAGCGGAATGTTGGACGAGTCAAACAGCTTGGCCGAGGGCGTGAAGAGGTCCACGAAGCCAGCCTGCTTGCTGTCCGCGACCGCCTTGGTGCTCGCGGCATAGGCCGACAGGCGCGAGTTGTTGGCCTTGCCGTCGGGGAGATTGGGGGTGCCCAGGTCCTCGTGCGCGATCGGACTGAAGAGCACGATCTTCGGGGCGCTCTTTCCGTTGGGCTTCATGTTCCGGTAGTGATCAACGAGCTTGCCCAGCTCGTCGCGGTACTTGGTCAGCCCACCAACTCCACCAAAGGACTCATTGTATCCGAACATGATGAAGATCACGTCTGCCTTGATGTCCTTCAGGTACTGGTCCTGGTGGGGAAACCCCCTGTTGCGCGGCCGGCTCCAGACAGTATCTCCGGTATAGCCGAGGTTCCGGATGGTGAGGTAGTGCTTGGGATGTGCGGCGTGGAGAACAGTCTCCAGCCAGCCATCGTGCTGCATGCGGTCGGCCAGACCACTCCCGATAATGCAGATTCGATCTTCCTTTTCGAGAGTGAGGGCGGCGGTCGCGGATTGCGGGGCTGCAATGCCAAGAAGGGCAGCGCAGGCGGCAATCCGAACGGCGAGTAACAGGCGTGTCATCATGTGTTTCTGAGTTGTGGAGGGGAGAACTACGGTAAAATCCTCTCCTCCTCACGCCTTTCCTCCGAAAGTTTCAAAAACCACCACGATATATGGACAAGGTCGCACCATTCTGCGACTCCCCGGCGCCTTGGTCCGGGCCCTCCGGGCAGACCGGCAGGGGCAACGATCCCAATCTCGACGAGGGGCCTTGAGGGCCGTAGGGTGTGCGTCTCAGCCACGACCATGGGGATTCACGATCGAGACTACATGCGCGATTCTCCACCGCCCCGGAGACCGCGCCCCGGCCGCCGGCCGGCCCACGGGGGAAGAACACGCCCGTTTCCCGGTCTCGACAGCGGTCTCATCCTCGGAATCGCCCTGGTCGCGATTGGCTTTTCCGCCCTCATCATCAAGGGCTGGAAGGCCCAGCGGGACCGAAGCGAAATGATGGCCGAACTGGCGGAATTCGACCCCTACTTCAACGGCGGGTTCCCCCAGTATAACATCCATACCGTTACGGAGGCCCAGCTCGCCGAGTTGCCCATGATGACCCCTGACATCGCCCGGGGTATCGTCGAACGCCGCGCAAGGGAGCCCTTCAAGCTCACGGAAGAGCTTCGCGAGGTCCGTGGCATCGAAGATCTCAACCTCGAGATGTTCAGGATGTACCTCTTTGGATTCGAGGATGCGCCCGAACCACGCAAGTTCTCGGATCCACCTCCCCGGCCACCCGACGCCTAGCCCCCGGCAAAGGATCAGGGCTTCTGCCAGGGCACCGCACCTCCCCGCTGGATGTGCACGCGCATGGCCGCCGCCAGTTCACGGAACTTCCTGCGGTTGCTCTTGGAAAGGTCGGTGGATTCGCCCGGGTCCTTTTCGAGGTCAAAGAGCTCCCACGGGGTCATGGGGGTGTTCTTGACCAGCTTCCAGTGGCCACGACGCATCGCCCAGATGCACTCGGCCATGTAACGCTCGCCACCTTCCCGCCGGGTGAAGAAGAGATCCCGGTCAAAGGCGGGCTGCTCTTCTCCGAGCAGGAGGGGAAGGAAGGAGCGCCCGTCGATCGGGTGCGCGATCTTCGCCCCGGCTGCCGCCGCCACGGTGGGGAAGATATCCATGGTGGCGGCCACGAAATTGTTGCGCCCGCCGGCCTTGATCCTGCCAGGCCAGACCGCGCACGCCGGCACCCGCAGGCCTCCTTCATACATTTCCTGCTTCTCCCCGCGCAATGCCCCGTTGCTCGCGCCGACGTTGGCCTGTCCCCCATTGTCGGAGACGAAGATCACAAGCGTGTTTTTCGCCAGGCCCGTCTCCTCCAGCTTGTTCATGACCATCCCGATACCATGGTCCATGTGCTCGATCAGGGCGACCAGCTTGGCCCGCTGGGCACTGATCCCGGGCTCCCGCTCCTTCACCTTCTCGAACCAGTCCGCCGGTGGCTGGATTGGCGTGTGGGGGGCATTGTAGGACAGGTAGAGGAAGAAAGGAGACTGCTCCTCTGCTCTCTCGGCAAGATAGTCCACCGCCCACTGGCTGAAGATGTCCGTGGCGTGTCCCTTGGGGTGAACCGGCTCCTCGTTGCGCCGCATGTAGTGGTTTCCATGGCGGCGGTGGTGATAATAATCATCCATCATGTCCCCAAGGAAGCCGTGGAAGAAGTCAAACCCGCGGCGGGTGGGCTGGTTTTCCTCCTCCAGCCCGAGGTGCCACTTGCCGATGATGGCACTGTGATACCCGGCCGGTTTCAGGACCTGCGGCAGGAGAACCGCATCCTGGGCGAGGTATCCCCAGTTGTTCACCGCATGCGTCCGCACCACTCCCGGGACTCCAACCAGCTCCTGGTATCGTCCACACAGCAGGGCCGCACGCGTGGGCGAGCACACCGGGCAGTTGGCATAGAAGGAATCAAAACGCATTCCGTCTGCCACCAGCTTGTCGACATGCGGCGTGCGCAGGTCCTTTCCGCCGTAGGAAGAGAGGTCCCCATAGCCAAGATCGTCGACAATAATGACGAGGACGTTCGGCTTGGTGGCGGCGGCTGGGGTGACGAACCCTGCCAGCAGGGCGAGGAGAAGGGCACATCCGGACTTCCGGAGCGTGAGCTTGTTGAAGAGCATGCCCCGAGGCTAGGAGGGCCTCCTCGAGGAGGCCAGAGGATTTCCTGCAGCCTGGCCGCCGTGAACGCGATGGCCCGCCCTATTTCGAGGTGTCCAGCACCAGGAAGGGATCGAGAGTGAGATCGCTGCTGTCCTTCTTGTGATTGTGTCCCTCGAGGGCTATCACATTCCGCCCCTCCTTGAAGAACTTGGCGAAGGGCGCGAGGGAAATGTATTCCGTCCCGGTGGCCTCGTGCGGTTCCACGGTAACCTTGCCCGACTCGTCCTTGCTCACCTGCTTCGAGAACAGCATGCGCCCATTGGCGTAGAGGACGAAGCCGTCGTCAAAGTTGATTCCCAGTCCAAGCCTGGACAAATCCGTTCCCTTCGCGATTTCAAATTCCCTCCGGATGTAGAGCGCGGTGTAGCGCCCCTTCATGTCCCCGATTCTGGTCTCGTCGTCGCCATCCCCGTAGCCAAAGCCAGCCCGGCCGAGGCTCCACTTTTCCTCCTCGGGATCAAAATTCCAGGTCGTCCACGCCTCGGTCTCCGGTTCCTCTCCACCCGCCAGATAGTTCCACTGGGCCCTGGGCGGGATCAGATAACTCACCCGACGGGGCATTTCCTCCGGTCTCATCTTGGCCCCGGACTGCCGGGCGCGCTCCGCTGCCTGGTGCGTGCGCACCGCTCCCTTCACACCGTGCCCGGTGCGCTCCTCGGTCTCCCTCGTCGGCGTCCATGGATTGATCACCACCTCCCTCTCGATCACGCCATTCTTTCGAATGGCGAAGCGGTCCCGTTCCACCCCGCGCAGGTCGAGCATGATTCCCGTGAGAGTATCGCCCTCGATATCGAGAATCATGGAGCCGTGATCCAGCACAATGCTGCGCATGAGGGGAATAATGCCCCTCGAGTTACTGCCGAGCTTTCCGCCATGGCCGGTAACCACCGCTACCGTTCCATTGTTCGGAGTCCGCCTCTCCGACTTCAGGTAGGGGCCGTCCCCGGCCGGGCGGCCATCGCCATCGTCAAGCACTACTCCCTTGGCAGTGGTGGGCGTCTGGTATGCACCGTCAATCAGCATGGAACGCTCATAAATGTGCGAGTGGCCCGAGAGCACGAGATCCACCCCGCCCTCTTCCAGGATGGGCATGATGTGCTCCCGCATCTCCACCAGTTCCCTCTCCCGGTCGCTGTCGTGCGTGCCCTTGGTGTAGGGCGGATGGTGCCAGAAGCCGATGATCCACTTCGCCTCCGTAGCGGCCATGTCACGGACAAGCCACTTTGCCATCTCTCCGTCCGGTTTGCGGCTGATATCGTAGGAGTCGAGGGAAATGAAATGCACGTTGCCATAATCAAAGGAATAGAAGGATTCCTTTCCGGAAGGAATGCCCCCCGCCTCCCCCCTGGTCGGAGTGACGTAGGCGTCATAATAAGGCCCCACGCAGGTATTGCCGTTGGAACTTTTGCCTTCGTGATTGCCCATCGCGGCCCAGCACACCGTATGACTCAGGGTTTCGCGATAGGGCCCGAAGAAGTTTCTCTGAAACTCGGGCTCTGTCCCCGAGGAGTAGGCCATGTCGCCAACGTGGAGGTAGAGATCCAGCGGGCGTTTGGTAGTCGCCACATACTGGCGCATGGCCTCATGCACGAGAGCCTGGTGCTGCGCTCCGGTCCCGGAATCACCCACCACCCACACCCTGGTTGGGAGAGCGTCCCCGATGCCGGGGTGCGTCTTGAAGCCGTGGTGCGGGCCAGGCCGGGTGAGCGGCTCTTCACCTTCGTAAATGGTATACGCATACTGGCTGGCCGGGGAGAGCCCGGTAATGGTCGCTTCATACTGCACGCTCCCTTCCGGGGCCTTCGACAGGCGCTCTTTCCCCTCGGTCGTCCGCGCAAGGATCTGGTCACCTCCACAGAACCTTACCTCCTCGAGGCCGCCGCCGGAGTAGCCCACCCGAGGCGACTGCATCGGCCTGTCTGTTCGCCAGACGATAGTGACCCCCTCCTCGTGGGCCAACTGGAGATAAGGTCCCCGCGTAATGGCGGATTGGCCAACCGCAGCAAGCAGCAGGGAGGAAAACAGGACCAGGTTGTGAAGAGATCGAGGAGGCATCGGATGCAAGGGTATTGAGGCTCAAGGCTGACCACGTGATGGGCCGGCGCCCTGAAAAAAACGAAGCGGTGCGTGGTGGAGTTCTACAGGGAATACGTCCTTGGACGACACTTACTTTCGACGGGCTCGGTGGAGAACCCGTGGTGTCGCCCTGGCCGATCCCCCGGCCCTCCCAAAGGAGGCGTAGACCATGAAAAAAGCCCCGGATAGCCAGGGAAACCTCCCTGCGGGGAAGATATCTTGCGGATTCCGGGACAATTTTGCACATGCTTCAATGACGCCCGCCGCAACCAGCCCCTCCAACGTCCCATGAAACAGTCCACCCTTATTCCCGTCCTCGTCCTGACCGCCGGCGCTGCCTTTGCCCTCGGCTGGCTTGCGCGCCCCGGCAACGACCCCAGCAGGGAGGATGGCGACAACACGCTGGACCGGAGTGCCAAGAGCTCCGCCGGCTACCGTCCCAGCCGCCCGGCCGGCTCCCAGACCACACCCGGCTCGGACAGCTCCGGGAAGGTCGAGGCTTTCCTCGCCCGATACAATTCCAGTGGCTCCATTTCCGCAGAGGACATGACTGCCGCAATCGAGCAGATGCGAAAGGAGAACGACCCCATCCTGCGGCGCAAGCTTTTCAGCGAGCTCCTGGAAAACCTTACTCCTGAGAACGCTCAGGCGGCCTACCTCGCCCTGCAGGGAAGAAGGCGGGGCTGGGGGCCGGGGGGCGACGACGAGCTTCGTCTTCTGGCCCATGCGTGGGGGCGCATCGACGGAGCGGGAGCCGTCAAGGCGCTCACTGCGATGCAGGAGGCCCGGGAAGCCGCCCGGGAGGGAGAAGGCGGTGAACGCCGGGGGGGACGCGGCGGCCGGGAAGGCGAACGCGGCCGCTACGACCTCATGAGCGTGCTCTCGGGATGGGCGAGTGCGGACGGCAGTTCGGCGGCCGATTACGTCAGTGGAATTGAAGATGAGCGCCAGCAGCGCATGCTCGCCTACGGAGTGGTCCGCGGCATGATGGTGAACGGTGTGGACGAGGCGATGGGCTACGTCGCCTCCCTTCCCACCACCGAGGAAGGAGCACGCGCTCAAAGCTGGTACATGTCCACCATCGCCGGGGAAATGCTGGAGGAGGGTCTGGACTCGGCCAAAAGCTGGGTCGACACCATCAGCGACCCGAACCTCAAGGGCGGTGCCCTCTCCCGTGTTGCAGAGACCGCTGTGCGGGAAGATCTCGAGGGAGCCGTTGAGTGGGTCACCCAGTATGCAGGGGAAGAGGCCGGGCGCCGCGCAGTGAATCGCGTGGCTAACGAATGGGCCGAGCAGGACCCCCAGGCCGTCCTGAGTTGGGCCGACTCCCTTCCCGAGGGCGCCCAGACGGAAGCCTACGGAGAAGCCTTCGAGGAATGGGCCCGCCGCGATCCAAGCGCCGCAGGTGAATACCTCACCAGCATGGATGCCTCTCCGGCGCGTGATGCTGCCGTGGAGGAATATGCCACCACCGTGGCCCGCGAGGAACCGGCCACTGCCATCAAGTGGGCTGAAACAATCGCCGGGGAGGAGCAACGGACCGAGACTCTCACGCGCGTTGCCCGAAGATGGTATTACAGCGATCGCGAGGCGGCTACCCAGTGGCTTGAGACAAGTGGGTTGCCCGCGACGGCAGTCGAGGAAGTCACCGCCGAGGGCCGCGGCTTCGATTCCCGCGGGGGGGGCCGGCCTCCACGCGGGCGCTAGGGATCGCCCTGCTCCACCGGCCTGATGCTGACACCCAGCCGTTTTCCTATCTCGCGGCGCCACCGGGCCACCCGCTTGTCCTTCGCATCCTTCACGTACTCACGGAAGAAGGCGTGCAACGACTCGGCGATCTGCTGGCGAGTCTCTTCGCTGAGGATCTCGGCCTGGCTGAAGCGCTCCGGCTTCGGGCTGACATGCTGCGCCACACAGCGGTAGAGGAAAATCCGGTCGTAACTGCTGCGCAGGGAAAGCCGGCCCAGTTCCCTCAGGGCCGCCCGCAAGCTCTCCCGCTCCAGTGGGAACTCGCTCACCATGTGGGCGAGTTCCACCCCGTAGACCCACTCTGGATCGCGGAAGCGGCTCGTCCGGTCATAGATGGAAGCCGTCTCCCACGCAATAATTCCGAGAACCTGCCGGACCAGACTGAGCAGGTAGCCGTCCAGAGAGCGCTTACCGATTTTCATTCCCCCCTTCCAGACGAGATTCGAACCTGCGATCCAGCCCGCTGCCAGGATCGGATTGGACGCCAGCAGGAACTTGCTTCCCTGCCAGAGGTAACGCACGGGATTGAGTATGGGCTGCAGATCCTCATACTTCTTCACCACCTTGCTGGCAGTGCGCACTCGTTCGCCAACCTGGCGGAGGTTCCAGTCCTTAACATCAAGGAGGGGAATCTCCTCCATAAGCAGGATGACCTGCAGGGAGACCCTGTTCACGGCCTTGAGAAGCTCCTCAAGATTTGTCTCCAGGATGGGCTTTTGGGACTCCGGATTGTAGATCCGCGCAATCGCTTCCACGAACTCACCAAGGTCCATGAGCAGGTCGCGGGTTTGCAGCTGGCTGTTTTCCCAGTAATGACCTTCCGACAGACGGCTCAGAACGCGATCTGCCTCCCGATCCAGAAGGGCAGCCACCTCGGCATCCTGTGCCGAGCGCTCCATGGTGGCCCAATCGACTCTGTGGATCTCTTCAAAATCCGGAAACTCCATCCACTCCCCATAAGCCATCAGCACTTTCTCGATGTCCGCCCGGCGGGCATCCAATCGCTTTCCTTCACGCCGAATGGCCTCCTCCGCAATCCGCAGGGCTTCGCTGGCGCCCTCTTCGGCCGTTCCGCCCGCCCGCCAGAAGGCCGTGACCAGGATTCCTCCCAGAGGCAGGAGGGCAAACAACCACGTTGCCGTCCCCAGCTGCTCCCTCATGGTAAAGGCAGCAATTCCCAGCACCAGCAGTGCCGCCTGCACCGCCACCACGGCCCACCGTGTCACCAGAACCCTCTTCTGCCACGACATGCCCCAGCCTAGCCGCTTCTCACCTCCCGGCAATGGGCGATTCCGGCTTGAATCGCTCGCCCCATCCCAGAACATGGAACCCTCAGAAGCGGGCGGGACGAGCAGGACCCCCGCGACAAAGTCCCCGGCGGATGACCATCAGGCAAAGAGCCGCCGAGGCTTCTGAACCATCCCTTCCCGCCTCACCTCCCTTCAAAACCATGCCCCGCAACACCGCCCTCGCCCTGCTCTTTCTCACGACGCTCTCCCTGCCGGGAACCCCCCCCCCGGCGTCCGCGGTGGGAAGCCCTTCAAAACCGAATATTCTCCTCATCTACACCGACGACCAGGGTTCCGTGGACGCGAACTGCTATGGCGCAAGGGACCTCGCCACCCCCACCATGGATCAACTGGCAAAGCAAGGCGTCCGCTTCACCCAGATGCTGGCCCCGGCCGCGGTCTGCTCGCCCTCGCGGGCGGGGCTCCTCGGGGGGTGCATTCCCATGCGCCTTGGAGCTCCCGGAAACATCTCCTCCGCCCGTGGCGGCAAGGGCCTCTCTCCTCGACTCTACCTCCTTCCGGAGGCCCTGCGGGATGCCGGCTACCGGACCCATCACGTTGGCAAATGGCACCTCGGCTACACGGACGACACCATGCCCAACGCGCAGGGCTTTGAGACCTCCTTTGGCCACATGGGTGGGTGCATCGACAATTATTCCCACTTCTTCTACTGGAACGGCCCGAACCGACATGATCTCTGGCGCGACGGGAAGGAGGTCTGGAGGGATGGCGAAGGCTTCGGGAAGCTGATGGTGGAGGAGGCCAAGGCTGTCATTGCACGCGAGGACGAGCGCCCGTTTTTCATCTACTGGGCAATCAACTGGCCCCACTACCCGCTGCAAGGTTCCGACAAATGGCGCGCCCACTACCGGAACAGGAACCTCGCGCATCCCCGCGATAAGTATGCCGCCTTCGTTTCCACCATGGATGAACTGATTGGCCAGGTTATCGCGCACCTCGACCGGACAGGGAAACGAGACAACACCATTGTCATCCTGCAATCTGATCATGGACACTCGGTC
>Ga0163179_10000477_pt1 | contig 29369 bp, 44 predicted proteins | sample AtlANTMetagenome_FD_109643 | JGI IMG/M metagenome (GOLD analysis project Ga0163179, IMG submission 109643) | Marine eukaryotic phytoplankton communities from the Atlantic Ocean - Atlantic ANT 2 Metagenome | ecosystem: Environmental > Aquatic > Marine > Oceanic | place: North Atlantic Ocean...
AGGAACCGAGGCTCGTCAAGAGTTGCAATGTCTGCAAGGAGTTCTGTTGCTGCTGGCATTTGTTTGTAAAAAGTCGAAGTTTTTAGTGGAGATTATCCTTAGCGTCGGGATCCATATAACCCCAATCGCAATGAACGATGTTGAGCTGGTAAAACTTAGCTCGGTTTTCAATGTCAGATTTAAGTTGTTTCATAAAGAAAGCAACGTATGAATCATCACTTTGACATTGGCTGTCATCAGCTTCTATGAGAAAAGCAAATGAAATGACTCTCTTGGATTCTGTATTCAAGTCAGACATGGTGGATCTGCAGTGAAAGAGGATGGTTTATTCATGAAGTAGTAACAAGCATTTTTATCTGCTTTCTGGTACTTCTTGATTAGTTCGCAAGCTTCTTTAAAGGAAAGACAAGAAGCAACAGTGGCGATGCTACTTTTATCTGGTTTTTCTAAGAAGCGTTTAAGTATATAGATCTTTTGAGGAGATCTCATAACATTCATAAGTCTTGCTCCATTGCGTGATAGGAATCTAATGTTGCTGGATAAGGAGGCTTGGGAGGCCAGTCATTTTTATGTTCAATAAGAGTTACCTTATTGAGACTGACCCAAGGCTTTCGGCCTCTGAAAGTAATTGAGAACCTGTAAGCTTTCCAAGATGTCATAGACCATAACGTTGATTTAGCTTGAGCCGCAGCTCCTCGTCTAAAGGAGGATGATAGAACATCTTTTCTGCTTGCTCAAGAGCATATGCCTTTATACGAAAGCAGAGTTCTTCAAGCTTGGCAAGCTCTGAAGGAGGTAGGTCATGTTCGCTTTTAGCAAAGAGAACCCAGCCGCTTTCTTCTCCTTTGTTGTACATGTCCCATTTCGGTTCGTAATGTTTCGTGACACATCGTCTTTCGCCGAATGATGTTTTAGTGCAATGATGGAAAGAAAGGTAAGGGACTAAATCTATAGCTCTGGAGGCATAAGCATGTGGTCCGTATTTAGATCGCTTCATACGTCCTCCTCAACGAATCTGTCTTCACAGTCTTTACCTCTTTGATCAACGATGGCTTTACTGAACCAGTGATGTTCATTGTTCAGGTCACTTAAATCAGACTCACCTTCTTCTAATTCTTTTTGAGCTTTGTCCCTGTCTTCTTTTGTTTTGAATTCAATCCACCCATTATCGGTGCAGTAGTAGTTAATGAAGAATCGAGTCATGAGACAGACTCCACTAAATCTTGATCAATTGGCAGTCCACCACTGGTCTGACCAGATCTGATGTAAGCAGTAACTGCAATCTTCTGTGCATCCATTGCTCTTGGAGATTCTTTGACTCCTAATGCAAACTGAATTGCATGTTGAGCATTGGTTAACTGAGCAATGTTATGCATCAGTGTGATATCTAGTTGAAAGTGTTCTGCTAGTAAAGCAATAGACTTTGTGTCTGTTTTGTACAGAAGCATGCCACGACCGTCTTTGATGTAGCAATCTTGTACAGATGATTTGGTTTTAGGAGGCACGGCGGAATAGCTCACAGGTGGATGTTCAGTTTTCTCGTAAAAATCTTTAGCTGCTTTTGCATGAGGTAAAGATTCTTGAATGTTGTCTGGGTCACCCCATCCCTCTTCTGGAGGCATGGATTTTTCCTCTGGGTAGATATGACCTGAAAAATCAGGTTCCCAAAGATGACCTTGATAGTGTTCATGGTATGGAGCATCTGATTTCTTAATCAAAAGACCTGTCTCTACTAGTGGTATTGCTACGTGATGCAATAGGACTAAGCATTTCTTGTCTGGTCTCTCAGGATCAAAAACCCATACATATTGAAGTTTGTCTTTTCTGCCCTGTATGTTTTTGTTAGCAGGGTAAGGGACGCTTGTTATTTGAAAACAGTCTTTTGGTACGAGTGGACTCCTCATAGGAAGCCTGTTTGTAGTGTCTGAACTGGTCATCAGCTTTGATGTGAAAGTGAGCGGAAAGGAGAACGTCGACAATAAATTGACATTCTTTGACGGGTAAGATCCAGTACGTCCCAAGATCTTTGACAGATCCAGGGAAGTGAGAACCTAAGTGACAGATAGAAGACAAGGCTGCCTTTGCTTCAGCCTTAGCAGGCGTAAGGAAAAAACAGCCATGTCGTTGAGATGTAGTCACAAAGAAGTCAACTGGTCGACTTGGAGTGACAAGCACCGAGTTACTTTGGTAAGTCGTTAGCTTCTTTAGTGTCTTCTGCAATGACTTCCTTCATGTTTGAAGTCAGGTCATCAACCGACTTAATTTCTTCTAGGTTTACTGTCTTTGAACTGTCGCCGAAATCAAATGTAACTTTAGGCATGATAAAAACTCTTGGATGTAATGGTTTTAAGGAACCCCGAAGGGTTCCAATGTGTAGCTATTAAGCTGGTTGAGGCATTAAGTCAGGACTTAATGTTTTTTGATCGGTAACATAGTCAACTGCTTTGCGTTTCTCCTCAAGAGACATCTTATGGACATCCTTAGTGAGCTGTTCAGCAGCACGTTGTCTAGCGGTCAACTTATAGATGGCTTTGCCATACTTAAGCATTAGACCGTAAGTCTTAGTACCTGTCTTTTCGTTGATGACCACGTCATAAGGGTCTTCAACTCCTATTAGGTCTAGTAAATGTTCAGACTTGAATCCAAGTTCGACACCAGATTCTCTACGGGCTTTACCCGCATGTCTATTGGTGACAAACATGAGTCTGAATCTAGACCAGTTATTGCCGACTAAGTAGTCAGCTTCTAATGGTCCCAGTTCTGCGTGACCGCATGGGATGACGTCAGTGAGTGTGCTCATAAGCAACAGGTAGGGTTTGAAACGAAGCAAGCCTTTCATGCTATGTTTTTTGCACAGTTGATAAAGGCCTGTACTACTAACATTTAGAATGCGTATATTGCATGTATTGATAGGTCTGACATGGCTGGTAAATTCGGAATGTTAGGAGATTGGGGCGGTCAATTGCAGCGTGGGCAAAAACATATGCATGGAAAGCATATACAGTCATTGAAAGATAGAGGAGATTGGAGGATTAAAGGAGTAATCTCTCAAGCTCAAGCAGCAGATACTGAAGATAAGAGAGAGTTGATATCTAATATTCTTGAAAGCACATTAGGTCGTAAAGGCTTCCAGCGTAAAACCTTTGGAGGCAAAGTTATGCCTGGTTTCAGTGCGGAAGCTTTAAAGCCTATTGATTACACTCCTGAGATGAAACTCAGGGATAAGGACGCTATCAAGATGATGGCAACCAGTGAGGTTGGTTCTAAGAAATATCAGAGAGGATCGGAGACCTTACAACAATCTCTTGGGGAGATGAAAAAGCGTGTAGGTCCAGGACCTAAAGCTTTTGTTGAAGGTGTATTAGCTGGTACTGATCAATTGGATCGTGTAGCGCAAGTTACTGGTGGTGGTGCTCTTATATATGGTGGAGCTCAAGCTTTATCAGCTTTAACTCAGCAGATAGAGGCCGTTCTTGAATACCAGAAGGAAGGAGACGAAACCAAACAGTCTAGGTCTTAATCATGAGTAGATATAGTGGAGATCTCTTTGATATAGACCTAAACGAAGAGATTAGTGAACCTGATCTTAGAAGTAAGATGCGTTTCAGGATGGATAAGATGATCCCTAGCTTTGATCAAGCATTTAATGAAATGGCTCCTGAGAATAGTGAGCCAATGTATAGTCAAAGCGGATCATATCAACCTGAAGTAGCTTACGGAGCTTAGATGTCGCATTCGTAGGAGATATCTCTGGAATACATAGCATCTTCCGCTGCATCTAGTTCTATCTGATTCTGATCTTCTACCCATACCCAGTAGGCTTTTCGGGTGAGATCTTTATTGATAGCTGATTTCCATCGGTCAGTAGTGTAAACAGGATGTTGTCCCCACTCACCGTATTGGGAAATCAATTGATGGATAGGATTAATTGGCATCAGAGGCTGTCCGAATGACTTTATCGAGGTGTAATTGATGGTCTTGAACATAGCAAGCGATCCCACTAAGAAGGTTTGTGAATTGTTTCTTAGTGTGTTGAGCTTGTTCTAGTTCTTCTCCAGCAAATACGTACTTATCACTGAATCGTACCGCATAATGCTCAGGTTTCAACTCGATTCTGTTTAAACAGTGGAAGACTATATCTAGAGCGTTGTCTAGGTCGTCCCATTTAGCGAGTTGAGCTTTTGCTTCAGCTGGTGTTAGTGAAGGGAGAGGACATTCGTCCAACTTCCCTTTGACTGGTTTGAAGAGGAGTCGTTGTAACTCCTCCTCTGATTTGTTGGCGGTAGAAATGATGGTCATACATCCTTCTCCGTCATATTGTTGACCATAAAGTCAAAGTCCTTGTCAGATTTCTCTTGGTTGTAGAAATCTTGCAGTGCTGCTTCCCGTTCGTCGATGTCAATCAATTCGCCAGGAAGATTTTTGAATTCTTTGATCATGATTATTCAAGGAGAGAATCAGGTCCACCTTCCTCCCAGAGTCTTTCTCTCTCAGCCTTGATAGCTGGAGAGCACTGTTCGAAAGGTGTATTGGACTGAGTGAGTTCATGTTCTTCATCACTGAGAACATAGTCTTCTTCATAGACATTGGTCACTGTGTGAGTACCAATCTGAAGAGTTTTATGGGGATTAATGTTCATCTTCTGGAATGTCGATGATGTTTGGTTCTCCCCAAGCAGGTTCAGGGCAAGTAGGACTTGGCTCAGTGGAACAAGCATTGTATTCGTCAGTAGTAGTAATCACTTGCATTAAGTCATCGAAACGAGGACCTAATACATGAGGTTGCTTGCTCATTAGAGATTTAATGAAACTAGAAGAAGGATCTTCCCCTTTAGCAACTAAAAGTACAGCCAGAGTATGAGCTATACCAGCTAGATCTGGACTGCCATGTTGAACCAAGATCGAAGCAATCTCTTTGGTCTGATCGAGCGTCAGAGGAAGGACTATATCGCCTTTCTTCAGAGCTCTTTCAGCTGAATTCATGATTGCCAGAGCGAAATGATCGGGATTCATGTGGTTTGAGGCCATTTTGCACAGTTGATAGAGGACACTAAAAAAGCCCCGAGGGGCTGATTGTAGTATTAACTGCATCGATCAGTGTGTTCGATGGAGATGATGTAACGGAATTCATAACGGCCACTGGGACTAGCTGCTTCAGTTGGCAGATCAGGCCGTTCGTTGGGCGGAGGATCCTGCCCGTTGATCTCCTTTCCATATATAAGGTCATCGTCATCATCGGCGTTACCAGCTGATAACATGATCCATTTATCTTCAAGCCTGAATAAGCCAAGGCCATCGTCTTGTATAGGGCCAAGATTGATGTCGAGACAGTCACCACATAGACCTTCGAAATATGGGAATTTCAAAGATGTAGGTTTAAGCCAAACATGCCAGTGGAAGATGTGTGGATTTCTTGGATCCGCTTTAAAGAGTAGATCTTTAGGACATTCTTGAGGACTAATAATTTCAGGAGGGAAGACATCGCTAACCTTATCTATTAGATCCGCTATGTAGAAGAATTTGGATCTAAGAGAATACTTGTTAAAGGTGATGGTTTCTGTTTCCATGTTGACCTGTTGATATAGGACAATAAAAAAGCCCACTCAGTCGGAACCAAGTGGGCATAAGGTATCTATTGTTTAGGGCTTAGAAGATCATAAGCAGTGATTACCTTAGATGGTGGAAAACCAAATCCCTTGCGGGTTCTTGTCTTACCATTCTCATCTAGTAATGGCTCGTAATCTGAAGTGCCGTCTTCACGGGTCACCTTACGAGTTATAGGTACGTCAGTAACTTCTGATCTCTTCGCAGACCATTTCCAGTAGAGCCTGACAACAATGTGTTCGTTATTCTGAGCAAGCTCGAACAACTCGGATCCAATAGTAGATCCAGTCTTGTCGTCATCCCAAGCTGTGAACCAAGTTTCTTGGACAACAACTTTTTCAAATGTGCCGTCAGCTAAAGCGATGTCAGCAGATTGAACAACAGGAAGTTTAAAGCCATTAGGAACTACATCTCCTGATTTATATGTCATCTTAAAGGCGTTATTAACCAGGCCAACAGTCATGTTATTGGCGTTGGTTCTAGTTAAATCAACGTCAGAGTCTGCGACTTTAGCCTCTGCAGACTCAAGAAGCTTAGCCTGCCAAGGCATGAGTAAGTCTTTAATAAGCTGTGGCTTATTGATGTTGTTGAAATCGGAATAGGTGTAGTCCAACTTAGTGGCATTTTCCATGTGGAGTAAACCAGCCTTTCGACTGGGCGAGATTTTGCACAGCTGATGCTGTACACCAGAAAAGTCCCACCCCGCAAGCGGAGTGAGACATCGGGTTATTCAGTTAAGTTCAATAAACGTCTTATAAAGACGCCTACTGAGATGAATAGGACCTCTCAACAACTCCTTAACCTCATAGATGACGGTTTGAAGTTTGTTATACAGGTCTCGCTTGTAATCTGCCCACGTAAAGTCACGAGTTTTCCACTCTAGGTTTAAGACGTCAAGATCATCGGCTAACCGGCTGACCTGTGATCTTAAAATCCGAACGTCGGCTTGTAATGTCACTCTCTCTGTCCATAGCTCGCCTCGAGACCAAGTTTTACCAGTGTCTGGATTGATCTCGGTGAACTTCTTAGATTTGCTAATCATTTTGCACAGTTGATAGTTGACACCACAAAATCCCTACTCCGACTGTGCAACGAAGCAGGGATAATATTGAGGCCCTATTCTGATAACACCGATAGGTAGCAGTGATGACCAGTCACGCTGTTGTGTTTTACATCTGCTATGTCACGACAGACAAGCTTCGTTTAACCTCCAGCTCGAGGTGATATCTCGTTTTGCACAGTTGATATAGCTCAGCAGAAAAGCCCCTAACTTCAAAACGAAGCAGGGGCTGTGAGTTAAGCTATCTTTCTAGCGTTTCTCAAGTCGACGTAATCAACTCGTTGGCTACCAACCAAATGCCTGAGCAGGTCATACTCGGCAAGAGCTTGGATGGTATCGCTGTGATATTGGAGAGGTTGATCATCCATGAAGATCATGATTGGTTTGGTTTCCATTTTGCACAGGTGATATTGGACACTAAAAAAGCCCCTAACTCCGAAACGAAGCAGGGGCGTTGGTGTTAGACCCAGTAGAAGCCTTCAGATAATTTAATAATCTCTTCTACTGAGAGAGAATTTGGTTCATCTGGTTCCTGACCCCAACAAGAAGACCATAAAAGTCTTTCCATTAGTTTGGTGTCAGTAGTAGAGCCACCATATCTCTCTTGGTTATCCTTGTCTTCACTGATAAGGTTAAGGTTAAATTTACCCCAGCCGAAGCCTTTAAAGCCTTCCAGCTTGTCGACATCTGAATTAGCGAACAGGCAATGCCATTCGTAATCCAAGTCAACAGGATAAGATTCACCACCATGCTTCTCAGTGCGACCTTCGTTCAACTCTTTGTATACCTTATATAGGCTGTTCTTAACCTCCACTAGGTTAGTGGTTCCGACCAGAACGTCAGCTAGTAACTCTAGGCTGCGAGTGTTCTTGGTCATAGGGTAAAGACGAGTTCCCATTTTGCACAGTTGATGTAGGACACTAAAAAAGCCCTACCGCATTCGAAAACGCAGCAGGGCATTGGGATTAGGACTTAGCAGCAGCCGCAGCTTCTAACTCTGCCTGGTAATTGAGGGCGGCTTCACGCCTCTCATCACGCTTCTTCTGCTCGGCTAGATACTTCTCGAAGGTAGCACCTAGGCCTTTAGCAGCTCCAGCTTGGGTTTGACGCATCTTCTCGATAATGATCTCATCGATAGGCCGTCCCTCCAACTTGGATTTCGCAGATAAACAGGCTGACCGAGCAACCTTAAAGCGCAACAGTTGAGAAAACATTTTGCACAGTTGATATAGAACACCACAAAAGCCCCCGAAGGGGCTCGCGGCTTGAGCGTTAGCGGCCAACGTAGTAACCTTCGTCACTACAGAATTTGACAAGGGCCTTGTGCTCAGGCAGGTCTGAAGCTTGAAGGTACTCTGCGCTTGAGCATTGCAACGCAACCTTCGCGTCTAAACCTTGAACGGAGGCAATAACATTGTTAACTATCATGCTTACGCCAAATACGATGATGACGTTGCGTAGTGTAGTTGTCATTTTGCACAGTTGATATGGAACACCAGAAAAGCCCCGAAGGGGCTAGAGCTTAGGACGTCCGAAGGAACTCTCCGGACTCGAAAGCCCCCGTTAGGGGGCGTCAAGCTAGAAGGGGATTAGATCGGGATCTTCAACTTCAGCCACTTCAAGTAGAGATGCTTGTTGAGCAAAGTGCTCTTCAGCAGCAAGTTCCTGTTGGCGATTGATTGAGTCTTCCCACTTCTTAATGTATTCAAAGTATTCCAAAACCTCTATGTAATCATGAGGCGGAGTATCGATACCAGGAGTATGGAGCCATCTCCAAGCAAAGTCTTCAGATACGAAGGGAGGGCCGAATTTCTCAACCCTTCCTAGCTTGGTAAAAGCAACAGCGTAGTAAGCCATTTTGCACAGTTGATGTAGATCATTAACATCGAACTAACATCAAACGCAGCAGTTGGTGGTAGGTGTGGGTGGTTATGAAGTATTGCAACGTAGTAAGAAGTACGAGCACAAAATGTAGCGAACATAGTGAGCGAAATGCATGAGCGAGGCGAACACTGAGCGAGCAAAGCGAGCGAATCCTTATTCATTAAGGGAGCGATTTGTCATCTGTCTTTAGATAAGACGCCCCGCAGAGCGGTCGCTTGAGGCATTCGAGAAACGCATTGTAGACGCGTATGTGTGTGGGATAACTGTTAAATATACAGGCGTAGTGGGATAGAGCATGCGAAACATTGAAGGGAGGGGTGGGCTACGTGCCAGAGCGTCGCGTTATTAGATAGCGTGGAGATTGTGGCCGCTGTTAAACATCAGCTAACATCGGCAGCCTACGCATTAACTTCGGCTACTAATAGGTAGCTATCGCCAGGCATACGTCAACGCAGGCAGCGCTGTCGCTTTCGCGTTAACAACGAACGAAGCAGGTAACTAAGCGAGGACGGGACGTCCGAGCGGCAAGGTAACGTACCACCTTCTTTTTTTGTTTGAGGACTTTCTGAATGTGCGGGGGGTGTTTAATGTATGCCGAGCGACGCAACAAAAATCGCTCAGGTCCCGCGAGGCCTTTTAGGTACAAACTTTCGCTTCTTGAGGATTAATAGTGAACAAATTTTTACTAAAAAATTATTTATCCCTATTCGCGCGAGGCGAAGCCTTTTGAGACCCCCGATAGACTGTATGTATGTGTTTAGTAGACGACTGTGGCTGGTAGCGCTTGGGAACCTCATCATGGTGGTAACGAACCATCTAAAAATAAGCAAGGTATACCGTGGGTTAGCGAAAAAAGTAGGTATGCAAGCCCAGAATTAAGTACTTTTCAGAAGTGGTTTTCAGCTGTCAAGAAAGATCAAGCAAGATATCAGCAGAAAAATGCTCCTCAAGGCTTTAGTGCGACACAACAAAAGCCTCAAGGGCCTCAAGATGCGGATAGTTTTGCCTTTGAAGCGATTAAAAGGGCCAAAGACCCTCAACTCAATGTCAAAAAGAACCTCGTACAGCACAGATATATAAGTAATAAGAAAAAACAAATTACCGATATCAAGGATCAGGGCAGCAGGAACCTTAAAGAAGGTGAAATATTTACTAAAAACAATCCTTTGGTGCAGGAAAAGGCCGCACAGGATAAAAAATTAAATGAGAGCCTCCCTTCGGGAGTCGAAAGCACGGCTGAGCGAATCTCAAATAGCCTTCAAAGGCGGGTTACTAGTTCGGATCCGAAGCAAAGGAGCTGGGGTAATGTTGCTGCACAAGGTGGTTTAGTCGCAACGCAAAAGGTTAAGCAGGCTGCGCTCGCTCAGGCCGCGACTCCTGAAGCTGTAAACCAAATAGCAGGCAAAAGCATCCCTTCAAATGTTGCTAAAGAGATGCAAGAAATAATGAAGGCGGCTCCAGGCCTCTCAGCACAGGATGCATATAGGTATGCACTACGTTCCACTGAGAATCCTGAAGTTTCTGGCGACTTACAAGGCTTAGGAGCTAAAGAATACTTCGAAAAAATACGCAACCAGCAAGCAGAATTTGGTGATATTGCTCAAAAATTAGAAAATCTTCCTGAAAGAAGCCTTGTTACCGAGGCGGTTGGTGATGTAAACGTAGAAATTTCGCAGGAAGAGGTAAAACGCAGGCTTGTGGGTGAGTTCTTCAATGTCGATGGCACTCAAAAAATACCTGTGACTCCTGCAAATGTTTTAGCGGTTTTGGAAGATAGGAATAAGTTTTCCGCTAGGGAAGCAGCTCAGGTCAAGCAAAGTGATCTTCAGCCTTGGATGAGTGGTTATCTAAAGCAATCCACTAAAGAGGAGACAGAGCAAGTAGCACTTAGAGATGGAAAAGAATCTACATATAAAGGTAAGCGCACAGCAGAGCTCAAAGAGAAAAAAGAGACAATAGACCCATTTATGATTCCCATGTTGATGTCTCCTGTAACAGAGGCAACTGGTCCTATAAATTCCAAGACAGGCTTAGGTGGTCAAGGTGCTACATATCTAGAAGGGTTAAGCGTTGACAAGAAAGATCCTGCTCAACTCAGGAGGTTCCGCAAACTGGACGCCGGCAAAGTTAAACTTGCAATGTTAAACCCTGCGTATGTTCTTCCAGATGAAATAGCAGGAACAAAATATAGACGTTATAACGATAATGAGAGCTCTGAGGGCATGTCTAAATATGTAGGAGTACCTACAGAAGATCCTTCACAGCAGGCAACCTTACCTCAGTTCGACCCTAACCGTCGCAGAGGAGCAGCAGGGAATATGACTCTAGGTCAAGCTTTAACTCAAACACTGCTAGAAGGTAGAACCCCTATTAGAGAATTCGCTAAAGGAGAAGTTATAGAGGTTCAAGATGGAAAGAGGACAAGATACTTCCTTCCTGATCAGACAGCTTACGAACAAGGACTGATAGCAAGTGATAGTAACTGGAACTTACAGGGTCCTAGGCAAGATCAATCTTATGCGGTTACTTCTGATGATATTGGTCAGGTAGCTTCATCTTCCACGTCAACAGCCATACCTTGGAACAAATCTGGCGCAGTGGATCCAAAAGCAGCAATGTTCCCCACGTTTAGGATGCCTACGCCTTTTAATTCTTCTGGAACTACTGAGAAAGTTTCTACTAGTCAGGGATACGTGCCAACCCCTCGTAATAGGGGATTTGATGAATTAGATGATATAGAGCTAGGAGTAAGAGGTCAGCAAATGAGAGCTCGAAATCTGATAGATGCTTACATGCCTAACAGGATTGATGCTCAGACTCCAATCCCTACAGGACTTGAATTATTTCCTCTTTACGGTTCAGCCGAAGGTGGAATGAGAGCCTACAGGGTAGGCAACAGTTTTATGTACTCTAATGATGCTATGAGGGCTGTTAGCGATTTAATAGAGCAGGTTACTCGTTTAGATCCTAATATCGACGGTGCTTACAGACCATCAATTAATGAGCCTTTAGCTAGGGATGATTGGAGGTTGAAAAAAATTCAAGGTATGGCTTTGTTAGATACAACACCTAAAGTTCTCGCGGATAAAAAATTATGGCCAAAAGAAGTATTAGATGTTTACGATCAGATGGAGTACGAGCTTAGAAAACGCAAGGCAGTTAATCCTAATTACAAAATGCCAGAAGCAGCCTTAGATTGGAGAAATAGTATGTTATTCGATCCCGGTGGAGTAGCAGGGTCTCAAGCTTTAAAAGGAAAAAAATTAGTTGATTATCCTTTAGGAATCTGGAGATCACCCAATGCTAAGAGTTTGCAAGATTTCCTTACAACTTTACCAGGAGGTGACTCTCCTCTACCTAAGTGGCAAGGACAGTGGGGAATGATTCAAAAGTTATTAAATGCGTCTGGTGGTATCATTCCTGACGAGTCTAATATCCAATCAAGACTACCTGGGGTAGTAATGAGAGATGACTTTGGAAGTATGGGTGCGGAAGGTAGAGCTTATGAGATCTTAGCTAAAGAGTTAGATACTCGACTACAGGGTTTAAGTGGACAACAAAAAGAACGCTTGAAAGTTTTAGCTAGACAATTTGGTCCGCAGGCTCTTACATCGACTTCAGATCCTACTCCTATCAATCCTTCCCTAACAGCAGAAGCAGTAGGAGCAATCTCAGGTAATACAAATCCTCAGTCAGGAGCTGTAGATCCTCAAATGGCCGTGGGAGGATTGAAAAATATGGATCCAATAGCAGCTTATAAATTCTTAGCTAATAAGATGAGGCGTAGATAGATCGTTTTTATAGACAGGCTAAGATAAGTAAAACACTAGTATTTACGTGAAGCGGCCAGGTTTCGATAACAGCAAACTTGATACGTCGACAGCTATTCGCATGGCTCTTATTACCAAAGAGCAATTAGGTGAAAAGCCAGTCCACGGTTTAGGTGCTAGTGGGTCTGTAGTGGGCTTCGCTGGTGAAGCTTTAGCTGATATTGATAATTTAGGTGCGGCTGGAGAATTTGGTCGTCTACTGCAAGATCCTACGATTGCTCCGCAGATCTTCCAGAACGAACAGCGTAAAAATAATAGCGACTACGGCCCCTACGGTATCTACGCATGATGAACGTTGTATCTAGATTTGCTACGCAGATTCTGCCGACGCTTGGAAAGAATCTTTCCTACTTAATACCTAGAAATAAAGCTGATCTAGCACTTAGATATATGCCTGAGATGGTATGGCCTATTTATTCAATGGCTCAATTACCAGAAGGTACACCTTTAGGCTCTCGATTGTCTGTAGGTGGTGAAGATTTAGGTATTAACCTACTAGGTTCATTGGGTGGACAAGCTATTGGCTTAGGTGTTGGTAAAAATATGGCTACTAATAGATTAAGAAAACAAGGGAAAATAGGAATTACTTCGACTGTTGATGATTTGTATGATGGCTTTGATGGAATCAGCCCTCCTCCAGGTTTAGATGCCAGAACAGCACGACTCATGGAAATTGGACCTGCTGTAAACGTTGGAGATATAGGTGGAAGTATGGCTGCAAATATGTTCTTACCTAGGAATCAATTGCAAAAAGCATGGGCGGCTGCAGAAGGTACAGGATTAGAAGGTATGGATCAACAAGCTCTGCTACAAATTTTGGCTGAAATTCAAAGAAGAGAGGAATTAGGGGGGCTTGCCGCCTCTGCTGCTAATCCTTACAGCTTTATGGGTTAAATAATGGCAGAAACAAACGCTTTTGAAGGCTTCAAACCTACCTTCTTTCAACGATTAGGCCAATCACCTGGCAAAATCGATGCAGATTTGAAATATTTGTCTACTGCATACGAAAACACGCCTGTAGAGGCGATGATTTCCAGCTCTCCGCTTGCTTTTAGAGCTAGATGGTCTTTACCTGAGTGGTTGGGAGGTTTTACAGATGATGCTAAGAACCAAATATTAGAACTTCGCAACGAAGATCCTATTCTTAGACGCAACACGTCTGTCCCTGGCTTATATCCTGACCCTAGTTCTGCAACAGGTCGTGAACTAGGTCAAGCAACTTTCGGAAGAAAGCTTGGAAGTGGCATGGGAACTCTGATTGCAGACATCATGCAAGATGGAGCCCGTAATATTTGGTGGTTTTTAAATGCACCTCAAGCGTTAGCTCAACTTGCTACGTTGCAATCGGTTTCTGAAGGTACAAATGCTGCAGAAAAGGAAGCACTAGGCCTAGATAAATTGCCATATGACCAGAAAAAACCTACTTTCCGACGTAAAGGAATGAGACTGGCTGCAACCTTACCAGCTGTTCTAGGCGTGTCATATGCAATAGGTAACGTAGGTAGACAAGACGGATACAAAGCAATTATTCCAGACGAGAACGATCCTCGCAAATCAGCTGATCCTGTATCTGAAGTACTCAGTCGTTACTTCTTAGGTAGAACTGGAAGGCTTCTTCCTTATGACGAGTTCGTAAAAGAAAGACCTGACGTTTCTCCTGAGCAGTACAAAGCCTATAAGAGATATCTTTTCTCAGGCATGTCTCCCGTTAAAGCTACAACAGAAGGTATTCACGGTCCTGAAGTAACATTCCTTGGAAAATCAATTCCTTTAACAACAGGAATCCTTCCTTTAGTTGCTGCTGCAGCTGGTGGTTATAGAGGCTCGAGGAACGCTGCCACTCGTTTAAGAGCCAACAGGAATAAAGCCGTGGAATTAAGTGACAGAGTAAGACGTATTAAGACAGACTTACAGAAGGGCAAAAAAGGTGTGACTAAAGTTGATTATGAAAAAGCAGCTAAAGACTATCTGGATTTAGAAACTGCTAATGAAGTAGACACATTGAAATCAGTAATGCTTAATAGCGGTGTAGGCGTTGCTGGAGGAATAACAGTGGGAAGTATCCTAGAATCAATGAGAAGAGGTCAATCCCAAAGGGAATTAGAGAGCTAACATGACATTTACTGCGTACAGCCCTCGAGTTGCAAGAGGAGGATTAAGTGATGATTTTTCTAAGTTCAGCGGAATAGCAAAAGATGTTGAGGATCAGATAAAGACTGATGCTCTTGCACGAGCGCTGAAATGGCAAAGTAGCGAAATAAGAAAGAATATCAGAGGTGCTCAGCCTGTACAAATGGGTGCTCCTGAACCTACTATGGCTGAACAGTTATTGGGTATTGGTGCTAACTATTTAAACGAAAAAGGAGTCTTTGATAATGGATTGAGAGGAGTATTCGGAGGAGGTGATTCTACTTTCGGAACAGGAATACCAAGTGGAAGCAATCTTCCTGCAGGATCTTTCGGCTCAGGATCTGGAACTCTTGGATCAGGTTTTGGTTCCGCTATCGATACAAACATAGGACGACATGTTGCAGGGTCGTCAGCAATTCAGCCTGTTACTAGCGGCGGTGGCGGCTGGTCATGGCTTCCTTGGAATAATTAAATGGCACGTTACTCGTCAGACTGGATTACAGGCACAGGCCTTGATGCTCGGAGAGATGCACCAAAAGTAGGCTATGACTGGCTGAATAGTAGGGAAATTTTTGGTACGAATGCTACAGGCCTAGAAAGATCTGCAATAGAAAAAGCCAACATATTGAATGATCTAGGTAAAGGATATAACGTAGGTATTCAAAATCCTTACAGCACTCCTGACTACCAACCAACAATTGCTAGTGCAGATGTAGGTTTCGGTACTGATTTTTCTGATACTGTCGCTGCAGACATATATAAGGATTATGCTACTGAAGCTCGCATGGCTGGTGATGTTTACGATGATATCTTCTTAACTCGCTTTTATGACAAACAAGCAGATCTTAATAAGCCTCAGAAGAAGAAAGGTGGAATTTGGGGAACTATTGGATCTATCGCTGGTATGGTTATAGGTAATACAGTGGCACCAGGCATTGGTGGCCAAATAGGTGCAACGATAGGTGGCAAGGTAGGGTCTGGAATCGGTTAACGAAAACGTCTACACTTAGTACATATAGTGTGTAATCTGATTGTCTGATGGCTAGGCCTAAAACAAATGTAGATTTTGGAGCCCAATTTCAAAACTTCTTAAACAGTGCCAAGCAAACAGGTAATAAAGCCTTAGCAAACTTCTTGGAGCTGCTCGGACCAACAGGTTTTATGGCTTTTGCAGAAGGAACGAAGAGTGATACAACGAACGCTGTGAACCAAGCGAAAAATTATGTTAGAAATCAGGTCAGCAAATTACCTTCAAGTAATGCCGGTAAAGCCGGTATGAGGCCTGAGTTTTTAGTGGGCGTAGGAGATACTCTCTTAGATGCAGGATCTACTAGTAAGTTACCTATTACCAAAGGTCTTGCCAGTGCTGGATTATTGACTGCTATCTTGGCAGGAGGAATGGAATTAGCAGATCAGGATGATCCTTTAGGAAGAAATATTGTTGAAGGTTTAGGTGTTACAGGCGGTCAGGTTGGGGGAGGTGTTTTAGGTGGTATGGCAGCCGGCGCTTTAGCTGGTGGTGCTACTGGTGCTTTGGCTCCTGTTGCTATTCCTGCGGGGATGATTATTGGTGGTTTAGCTGGTGGTGATATTCTTAAGAATTTGACTGGTGGATTGTATGACGCAGCGACAGGAATCAATGCTCAAGATCGTGCAATGGCTAGACAGAAAGAAGATTTAGAAAGAAGACAGGAGTTGGCTGCATACGAAATGCAGCTTGCGATGCAAAACCAGCAAGCATTAGACAACTATGGATACGACCAATTCCAAGATCAGTTATTAATGAGAGACGAGCTAGCTTCAAGGAATAGAGAAGAAAAGCTTTACAATAGTTCTATAGCGAATGATCAAATGTTGATCAGTTCTATTCTTGCTTCTTTATAGATTATGGGATTAGCTCAACAATTTTTAGCAGGGAGATCTCCACATCGAGTTTTGGTAGGGGATGAACCGTTAGATACTAAATTTTCTGAAGCATTAGAAAGAGCTGCTATCGCGAGGGCGAAGAATGAATTTGGATTAATTGAGAATGCAATGGACGAGGAAGGTGCTCTTGCTAGAACTCAAAATGTGGCTCGTCAACAAAGACAATTACAACTAGAAGCAGAACAATACAAGGAAGCAGCAGCTCTAGCTCAAGCAAAAGCTGAAGGAACAGACGCTATTGTTGATGCTATATTTCCTGATCCTGACGCAAAGTATAAGCAGTATTACGAGAATAAAAAGATTATGGACGAGGCTAAGGTAGATAAAGAACTAAATGATTTACTGACTAAGAGAACAAATTATGAAAAATTAAAAGATCAAGTTCTTAAGGCTGAAGATTATGCAGACATCGAAAGGGTTAGAACTGATAGCTTGATGGATAGTTTGCAGTCTGGTTCTACTAAGATAAGTACAGACTAAAAGCTGCATTAAGCAATGACAGATCGTTTAGACGAATTAAAAGCATCTCAGATTGATCGTAATCTTCAGTTCTTACAACTATTAGAGAGCGAAGAGAGGAAGAGAGATCGTGCTGGTTTGCGGAATCCTTTCTCGACTGAGGCTTACAACTTAAAGAGAAGCTTTGGCGATATGCTCAAGGCTGACGGGGAAGTGACTGTAAGCATGGATGATTTCAACGCTTTACGTAATATGCCTACTTTTAAGAGGAATTACTGGCAGGGGGGAGGGGAGTTCACCTCGGAATACGGCAAAGGGTCTGGTTACGATGGTAGCAATGCAAGAGATTTCGTTAATAATTTCAACATTAAAGATGTCAATATTAATCCAGACACGAATCAAGTCACATTAAGATTTACAGATCAACAGTCAGCGACTGACTTTAACGAGGGTTTCCAACAAAGTAAGCGTAATATATTAATCAACGATAAAAAGAATCAAGGAATAGGTACGTATGTAGATACAAAAACACCTAGTGCGTCTCAAGATATGACTATGAATAAACAAATCAAGATCGAAGAAGCAAAGCAAGAAAAACTTGCAGAGATAGAAGCAGTGAAAGTCGAGAACGATGCAAAGATTGACAAGTTATTACGCCTGAAGGAAATGCAAATGACAGGCGAGCAAGACATTTTGAGGAGGTCTATGCAGCCTAATATTTTAGGCGACATCCTTAATCGTGTTGTAGCTGGTAATCGCAAATCAGTATTGCCAACACAAATCCGTATTGGTCAATAGGAGCTTTTTATTATGAGTTGGTTATCTGATTTCTATTCTGCTAACAACATTGGTGGCCCTGGCGGCAAGCTAGATGCTGGTGCTATTTCTTACTGGGAAAGTGAGAAAGATCGCTTAGGGGGAGGAACTGCTGGGGAAAACGCAGCAAAAGACATCATCAGGGGAACTGCTATAAACCAGGGAACATGGCAAATGACCAGTTCTAGTAATGCTGGTGGAAATACTGGAGCAGGTAACACTGTTAACGCAAACGCTAATAACACAGTTAGTTCAACTGACTTTGGATCGATGTTGGATAACCTCACTATCGAGGGATCTGCGTTGCAAGGTGGTCTAAGTGGATTGACTACACTCGCTAATACATTCGATAAAAACACTGATATAACAGGGAATGTTGTTGGAAAATTAGGCGACATTTTTACAACCCAAGCGACTAAGGGGATAATGTTGAATTATGAAAAAGACTTAGCTAATGCGACTTACGAGATAGATAGCAAGAAGATGGATCGCGAAACTGAAGAAGCTCTTGAATTAGGAGCTGCTGAGCATGGTTGGAAGAAAGATGAATATGCTGCACTAGGTGATCAGGATCGTTTAACTATCGGCAAGACAGGAGAAGAAACAAGATTAAATATTGGAGCAGAAGGAGCTCAGGATCGTCTTAACATTGGTGCTCAAAAAGATGCTGATATTGCAACGATTGGTGAAACAGGAAAGCAGCAACGCCTTGGAATCATGGAGACAGGCGAGCAGCAAAGAATGAATATAGGAGCTGAAGGTACTCAAGATCGTTTAAATATTGCCGCCACAGGAAGAGAGCAAAGACTAGGTATTAAAGAGACAGGTCAACAAACAAGACTGAACAGAATGACTGACGCTGATGAGAAACGTAAAACATTAAGAGAAGACTATAGACAACAGAAAGGAATGCGAGCCGACGCAAGAGGTGCTATATCTAGTGCAGGTGCTAGATTCTTCGGTTAAATGCCTAAAGAAAAAGAAGAAGTTATTCAGTCGTTTTTAACTTCTTTAGATCAAGGATATCGTGAGAATTTTTTGTCGTATGTAGAACATACTTATTCTGTTTTTGAAATATGGTTATATGCGTCTGTCTTAGGTTATGAGGGTGGCTTTCATGCTTTAGAAAACTGGGTCAATCAGCATTATCCAAAGTTAAATCGTCGAGAAATACTTTTAGCTGAGATTGTTAAATTAGAATCTGATATCGATTTCCTCCGTCAGCAGGTTCATGCAGATCTAGTAAAACCTGACGCAGCAGCAACACGTATTGCTCATCTTTCAAAAGAGCTACGTGGGCATCTAGTAGAGGTTGATAAAATCACAAAAGGAACCGATAGAAGGGGTTTAGTGTTAGCAGGTGCTGATAAGGTAATGAGAGAATTACGTTCAATATTTAAAGAGAACGAGGATGTGACTAACGCTTTGGAATTAGCCTATGAATCTGTATGGGCAATGCTTGTTGACGAGAAGTAATCTAAGTTAAATCGTTATACGTCTTATGACGGAAGATAAAATTAAAGAGATTCTTCCTCATTTGTGTTACACAAAAGAAGAAGTCGATAAATTAATTGCAGCAGCAGTGGCGGAAGCAAGAGCTATAGATGAAGAATCTATGAGATTACATAATCGTAATGCAACCATTATTAGCATGATTCTTGGGTTTACTTGTTTAGCTTTATTTCTAGATGGAACGTTGAGGTTATTAGGAATTATCCCTCCTTTCTTAGATATAGATATTAGTATTGTTGACAAAATTGCAGATAAGGTAGAGACAGAAGTTCTACCTTTGATTGATCAAGCAAAAGGTTATATTCCTAAAATTTAATTTAATTCTTCCAGTGCTTCTAATTTTTCCTTGTATTCGTTTCTTTCTTCCAGCAGCTGCTTATATATATATTCTGATTCTTCCTGAGCATCGCTAATGACGACTGCAGGATTTAAAGGCCTACTTCGAATACTGATCCGCAAAGTCATAAACCATATACCTGTATTTTCTGGATCATCTATTTTTCTATGGTTGGTCATAGACATAGGCATCCACGAAGGAAAGAGAAATAACTGATTCTCATCGAAAGAGAAGTGTTGCGTAACTTCGGGGGAAGGAAAAGTACTACCAGATATGTTATGACTAGACATTGATTTTGCTATCCATGCTGGATCCTGAAAATATAATTCACCAGTCATAGGCGGGGTCTCTAGTATTAATAAACCAATTAATTCGTTATTAGGAGCAATATTCTGTTCTAAACAACATCCCGCAGGAAGGTAATTAACGTACGCTCCTGATATTGCTATGTGATCGTGATGAATTGTATGTTTTTCTGGGGAATGCTGCAATATTCGACTACATTCTTTTTGGAGTGTCTCTAGAAATTGCTTACAGAAAGAGTCATCCGTTACATTAATCCCATTGGACTGTGGCGTTGATAAACGAGTTCTACTGTCAACAATATTCCATGATCTCCCCCCAGGGAACGACTGTTGATCCTCTTTTGTACTAGCCCCACCGATAACGTCTGCAGATTGGCTCTTTTTAAAATGTGGCAATATTTCAGATATAGCCTTGCTATCTTCCATTTGGCTAGTCCAGAAAGGAACTTCAAATAAAGGGTAATAGGCACTTGCTTCTTTCTCTTCGTCTGTAAAAGACAAACCTCCTCTCATGTGCTCAGGTAAAAACGCTAATTCTTGAGGTTTAACCATAATTTTTCAGGTAATAGAATAATTTTACAATAAAAAATATAAGAATCAACTAAAAATAGTGAAAAACATTAGAATAAAGCATGTCAAATGCTTCTATTGCTCTTGCTCGTAGACGTAGCGCTCAACTCGCTGCAAGGTCTATCACAAAAGAGCCAAAGATTGTTGAAGTACCTAAGCATGTAATTAAAGCTAGAAATAATTTCGCTTTCTTTTGCGAGCTAATGGGCAAGCCTCCTGCTCGTCATATGAAAGTATGGCATGAGGCCTTCCTGACCAATCAGAGTAATGAGCACCTTCTTGATATAGCAGGACCTAATACGTGTCTATTAAGCCCTAGAGGTAGTGCTAAATCAACAGAGATAGGTTTACTCATAGCATGGCTTATAGGCCGTCACGCCACTGCTCGTAAGCTATTGAGGACTTTGTACGTTTCCTATAACGTCGATGTTGCTCGGAATAAAAGTGCTGCGATAAAAAACCTGATAATGAACAAGGAATATCAGGAAATTTTTCCGACAGTTAGATTATCGAAGACTCGCACGAGCGATGAACTATGGTCTATTGATTTTGATTTTGCCGAAGTAGATATAAGAGGAGAAGATGCTTTTACTGTCGCTTGTGCGGGACTGAAAGGAACTATTACATCTAAACGTAGTTCTTTGATTATCGTTGATGACGCTATTAAAAGTGCTGCTGCTATATCTAACCCCGATATTCGGCGAGAGATGGAGACTAACTGGAATAACGTTATTGTCCCCACCATGTTCCAAGGTGCTAGAGCGATTGCTTTAGGCACTCGTTTTCATTTTGATGATTTATTTACAACCACGTTCTGCGAAAAAAGAGGATGGAAGGTTATAACACAAGCAGCTTTAAGGTATGAGGAAGATGGTAGGCCTCGTTCTTATTGGCCTGAAATGTGGTCAGCTAAGTACTTATTGAAATTACAAAGTGAAGATCGTATTGCTTTTTCTTATCAGTATTTAAACCAACCCGTTAAAACCAGTGAATTAGGTATATCACCTGAGTTATTTGTTAAAGGAGAAGTTCCTGACGTGTACGACAGTGTTGGAGTAGGAATTGACTTATCTGCTGGAATGAGCGAACGAAATGATTGGACTGTATTTACCTTGGCTGGGAGAGTCGACGACAAGGTTTACGTCATCGATTACAAAAGAATGCGTTCAATGGGGAATGTTGAGAAGATAGAGGCTCTTTGCGAATTACTTGTTGAATGGAATCTATTGGAATCTAATGATCAAAACCAATTTTTCAAAACTGATTCACCTGTTATTATTTGGCCAGAAGTTGTTGCGTATCAAAAAAGTTTCGAAGGAGACTTAAGACGATTCCTATTTAATGAATGGCAGCTCTACAATTTAAGTATTAGCCCTGTAAAAGGTTTTCGCGGTGACAAACTTGCGAGGCTTAGGGGTATTATCGGTCTCTTCGAGAGACGTAAGATTATCTTCAACAAATACCGAGATTTTAATTACATGGTTGATGAAGTAGTGAATTTTGGTCACGCACCTCACGATGATTGTGCTGACTCTTTAAATATCGTCGTACAAGGTCTGATGCGACGAGGAAGTGCTCAGGTCGAGTGGCAGTAAGATAAGTAGATGAGCAAGCCTACATCAGAGCGTTTCCGACGAATACTGGAAGCAGCTAGAAAGAGAGACGGCCAAAGCGGAACTGACACGATGATCGTGAACAGTCATTTGGCTCAAATGAAGCTTTTCATGCTTCGTCAAGGATTAGAGTTTTATCCAGCCCAGGATACGTTTGGTTTCCGCAAGGTATTCTTAAACGATTTAATTATTGAGAACGAAATAGATAGTCGATTAGAAGGAATTGTTGACGATTTCTTGATTGATGGAAAAGGTTTATTTTATTTTCGACCTATAGGTGATTCGTATCGAATCATGTGGTTTAGCAAGGATAATTATCGAGCTTACTACGATGCTGAAGGAGACCTAGAAGAAATTGAATTAATTTATTCCTTCAACGTCAAGAATACGTTAGGACCGCTTGCTATGCCAGGCGATAACGGCAGTATGAGATATGTGAAATTGCAGGTAAAGAGAGATTTAATAAAAGAATCTATTACCAACGAAAGACCATCATTTGATGGAGGACCATTACATAATGGTTTCTCTGGCAATAAAACAAGAACTTTAACCAATAGTCTTGGTTTTATACCAGCCGTAGAATCGTTTAATACGATGCGTTCTACAGGTATGGACGCTTCTGGAGACTTTGATTGGTTGGCGGATCAAATTGTCTTACATGATGATTTAGTTAAAAACATTAGAACTAATATTCATTTCTTTGGTAATCCAACTTTAGTTTCTAGTCGTCCTAAACATGATCTAGTCGAGTCTGGGGACGAAGAACAATTAAGACCAACAATTAGCTCTCAGGCAGGTTTCTTTTCTGCTGATAGATCTTCTACTCGAGTGAGCCAGCCCACTGGCAGTGGTACTGGTGGAATGAAAGTACCTCGTTTAATAGCAAACGTTGAGCCAACTGATAGAGCTGTTTACTTAACCCCAGATGCAGTATCAGGAGACCAAAATCTATATGCGAGACAGTATCGCGAAGAAGTAAGAACAGCATTGGGAGGAGTAGATGAATTAGGTATTAGCTCTGGTGCAACTGCTTATGAAATTAAATCTCTATATGGTCGAGCTGCTACTACTGCAGCAAGAAGGTGTAGAGGATTATTAACTTATGGTTTGTGCAAATTATTATCTTTAATTCTGTACCATGAGGAGCAAATTTTTAAAGAATCTTTTGCAGTTGCTAGTGGAATGATTAAACCTCAACCTCCGCTAGAAGAGGTATTTGATGATCCGCAACTCTATCAACAAGCATTAGCTGCTTACGCTGAACAGAAACCAATATTCGACAATCAATTAGAAATAGCAATGAGAGAGGCTATTCAAAACACTGAACTACCTCCAGGAGTCGTTGGGTTAGTACCTGACGGTGACAGGAAGATTGAGTGGAGATGGAAAGGCCCCGTGTTCGAGGACAGTACAGAGGATATACTAAATTCAAGTATCGTTGTTAGAAACCTTCAAGAACTTGGTGTTAATAGCATCGAAGCCTTAAGGCATCTCTTCCCGAATAAAACGGACGAAGAACGCAGCGCAATGCTTAGTGGCTATCCATTTAGAATGGCTCAAGCCACCCAAAGCAGTATTGGCACATTTCTGTCGCTGATAGATAACATGCGACGGATACCTCATCCGCAGGCTCCAGACCTGCCGATGCTAAGCGATCCGAAACTCGATTTGACACCATTTGTCTATCGAGCAATGGATTATTTAAAACGAGAATTAACTTATGCAGGACAGTACAACGACTCCACAAGCTACGGCGACCCCGCAACCCTCGATACCATCGAACGCGCCCGTGTCGACGCCGGTTTACCAGCAAGCTCCAGTCCAGAACGCCCAACCTTCACCCCAGACACCTACGGTGGAATCGGCTCCACAGGTGGCTCCACAGGTGGCTCCACAGGTGGCGAATCCTTGGCAGGAGGCGTACAACCGCTTGTCAGAGAGCCTGAGCACTCAGCAGCCATCCCAACCTCAGGCAGCCTACTCAACACCGACCCCACAGATCCAGAATCCAACGCTGGGCTCGGAGGCTCCAACAAACTATCAAGCGGCTCCATCCGTTTCGGGGACGCCGATCTCATGGCCCCAAGCAACGCAGGCTTATACACAGGCACAGGCACCGGTAGCTCCACCCCAACCCCAGCAGGTACAGGCACCGGCACAGGTGCAGAACTTGCAGACAGAGCAAAACGCAGTCGCGACAGACGGGTATCTAGGAAGCGTAAGCAGAGATAGCTTAGAAGTCCTTAACCATTTCGGCGCAGAGGCTCCAGCTCTCCTTAACCGTTATGCATGTGTAGTAGAAGATGCTCTCTTAGCTCAAGCTAAGCAGACAGCTCAAACTGTACAAAAGGTTACTCAAGTTCAAGATTCTTTAGGTAAGGCTCAAAACGTTATTAAAGCTGCTGCTGAAGATAACGCTGCCTACCATGTCATGTTGACTAACCCAGATATGCTTTCTAATTACGTGAACGAATTCTTTGGTCCTAATGGCCCTTATCCAACAGAGATAGCTAGAGATCGTTTAGCTGCTGAAGTAGCTCAAGCAAACTCAAGAATAGAAAGACCAGCTCCTCCTGTACAAGCACAAGCTCCTGCTCCAACTCAAGCACAAGCTCCTGCTCCAACACAGGCTCCAGCACCTAGTCAGGCTCCAGCTCCAACTCAAGCACAGAATGCTGAATTCCAGCGTCCACAGCTAGAGATGCCTGCTCCTGGCGTACAGAAAGGATCTGATGACTTCTGGTCTGCTTTCTCTAATATCAGCGATCAGAATCCTGCAGATGCATGGAAACTTTTGACTCAAGCGACACCAGATGCTTTACGTAGTAAAGTTCTTGTTTCTGAGGCTTAATTGTATCGTGGCCCCGTTTCTCGGGGCTTTTTATTATGTATCCAACTGAAGAATTTTTAGACCCTTCATTAAGTGGTAATTCGGGAGAGGCTCGTCTAAGAGCTGGTGAGCAGATGGCTGCTACAGAAGCTGATAGTTTGACATCAATGGCTGGTAGGCATGCAAAATTTGGGCAAAGATTAAAAGAGTTTCAGTCCGACGAATCCACTACCGAGAACTATAAGAATGCTTTCGCTGAATATGCGAAAGATCTTACGAAAGAAGCAGAGGGTTTATATGCTGGAAGAGAACTGAATAATTCAGGATTATCGGTTGACGACTACATGAAATCTATATTCAGTAGTTAAACTGTAGGCATACTGGATCCTTCTAAATGAGAACTGCGGGTGGATCCGATTTTAGTGAAGCAATTTCCGATCAATGGGACGAAGAGATTTCGTCTGAAGGATCTAAGTTGGATTCTTTTTTTCGTTTATATGAACTATTAAGATCTAAAGGGTACAGTGAATCGTATGCTGAAGAAGTGGCTATTGGAATGTTGGAAGGAAAAGAGCCTATGGCACAAGACACAGTTAGGTTCGCAGGTATATATCCCGAAGATCCACCCGAAGACATTAGATTTTGCGGTCAATTTAATAAGTAGTTTCGAAGGTTGCGAACTAGAAGCATATCTAAATCCTGTAGGGCTACCTACTATTTGTACTGGCATCAGTAGATACCCAAATGGGTCTTATGTGATGCTGGGAGATGTTTGTCAAGAATCTATTTGTGATAATTACCTAAAACAAATTTTAATTAATGACTTCCTTTTTCCTGTATCTTTAATTCCAGGATGGGAGTATTTTGGTTGTAAGAGGCAAGCAGTTCTATTAAGTTTTGCGTGGAATTTTGGTTCTGATTTTTATAAAGAATTTGAATATAAGGCTATTACAGAGGTGTTGGATTTAGGCTTCCAGTATCCTGAGAAGTATCAGGAGGTGGAAGCAGTCTTAAATCTTTACATCAAAGATAAAGATGTTATTCTTCCTGGGTTAGTGAATCGCAGATCGACAGAAGGTGCTATGTGGAATCAAGAGTCTGATGGAATCATGAATTTTGTCAGTCGCAAACCAACACTGTTAAAACGTGCTCCAATTAGCAGTCGTTATTTATCTCCTTCAGGTAAGGTTGAGTGTAAGGAAGGTGAGTTAATTAGCGTTTCCAGACTTGAGGAAATCCCAGGCGAAAGTCATGCATGGGTTCAATTTGAAGGAGCTACAGAAAAATGGGCTATTTATTTACCTGATTGGCGAGAAAAACGTTCCAGAGCCTTAAGAGAAGAAGACGATATAGATTGGTCTGATTTTTCTTGTCCTATTGGTAAGTATTTATCGGTAGGAGAAGTTTTGCAATACGATGCTCGTCGAGCGCCTGAATCAGGAAGTGATATAGAAAAAACTTTAATTAATACATGTCATCAATTTGATAGTATTCGAAGTGCTTGGAAAGAAGCAATTGGCGTTGTTAGTTTCTATAGACCTGAACCTATCAATAGGGAATGTGGAGGAAGCGAAACTTCTCAGCATGTTTCAGGTACTGCTATTGATATTTTTCCTGTGAATGGTTCTTTAGATAAGTTTCATATGTGGCTTGTCCAAAGGTGGAGTGGCGGGTACGGTGATTACCGCAGCAAAGGGTTTATTCATTTAGACACGAGAAATGGCGGTGGTTTTAAAGGCCAACCAAGTGGAAAACCAGAATCTCTATGGGGTTTCTAAACGACTTTAATGCCTAATGCGTTGCCATTAAATTGCACGGTATCGCCTGATTGAATATCAACTGATGAGGTCAAAGCTCCAGACGCAATAAAATTGCCAGAAGTTTGAGAATCCCATAAACCGAAATGGGTCAGGGTTTGTTGTGTACCATTTTGTGCATTAGTCGTAATTTGAACAGTATTGGTATTCTTTATCTCAAATCCACTGGGAGAAGCCCCTGTCACTCCAGTGAAAGCAGAAGCAGATATTGCTGTTCTATTGGCACTTCCAGTAACGGTTAATGTTACGTCGTTAGAAGTGCCAGCAGTGCCAGGGTCGCCAGTATGAATACTGACGTATACATTGCTTAAAGCAGTTGGGAAAGAAGCTCCTTTGATCCAAGTGAGGATTTCATTCGCAAAATACTGGGAAAACGCCATACTGCAGTTAACTCTTCGTCATTTACTATTTTGACAGCTCTTAGGAGGTGACTATTATTTAGTACCCACCGCCCGGAGAGGATACTGTTAGCGTAGCGTAATTAGACGATGTCAGCTCAGACGTCGCCGAAGGAATACGGTGATACATCACCATGCGACCATAAGGTTCAAAACGACCCTCTGCTGTTCCAACTGAGTTAACAATAATAACACCGTAACTTGCTTTATCGCCTGTTGTAGAGCCTTCTAAGGCCTTTATAATTGCAGGATCAGGAAGAAGTGCATATGTAGCATTAGATAGTAATGCTGAGCCAGTCCATTTAACTAGAGGTAGTCGACCATACGCATCTAAAGAACCTGAACTAGTACCGTAAAGCTGAACATAGCGAATGACTTCTAGATTGACGCTATAAGGTAGCTTTTGCCATTGAGAAGAAGTAATTGTGAAATAGAAAATTCCAGCCTTTAATTGCAAAAGTTTTTCATCAACATCAGTATTGATAATGTCATTTTTATAAGCAAAACCACTATCGGTTAATGGTATTGGCTGTTTATTACCATTTAAGACACCTATCGAAATATATTTATCAGTATGTTTGTTTAAAAAATTCTTAGTAATTCGAATATCTGCTTCTCCTAGGCTTTGCACTTTAAAATAAATTGTATTAGTACCAACCTCGGTTCCTATATTACCTGTTATACGAGTATTTAAATTATCGACAGACCCTAAATCTTTCGCTTTCGATATTGAATTGAACTTAACGTGATCTAGTCTCAAAAAAGAAGGAGAGGTTTTAACACTCCCTCCGTATGAATCAGATATCTTATTTAAGGCAGTTGTTACCGAGGTCATTTCGGTCGCATAAAAAGTCCTTCATTACTTGAATCTTAATCGATATAAGATATCAGGGACCGCCACACGCTAGCTATTCGCCTGGCGGGTATTTGCAGGCTTAAAGAAACTACAAAAATTTAAGCCACCCTGATCAGTTTGCCCCTGACGTAGTTCTTCTTCGGGACTGTCTTAGCGTAACTTCTTTTTCATGGAATAGTGCAAGCAAGGTTGGATCGTATCTATTAGTGTTTCTAATGCTTCTCGGCCTAGTACTAGCTCAATAGTTGAGACTTGATTGCGACGAGGAGAAGCTTTGATGTTCCAGTAGTCTTGCAACCAACGAGAGATGGTTACGTATTCTTCGTCAGAATATCTACCTTTAATAGATCCTTTGCGACCAATTACTTTTCCTTGATCAATCCACAAAGAAGTTAAGCCGTGAATACCTGCGATTTTCAATACATCGTTGGATAGACATTTTTCGTCCTGTGGGTACAGCAGCTCGTAAACCCGCCAAAGATGATCGCTTTGGAGCCTGAATCTTTCTCTGTCGTAGTAAGTTTCAGTTGCTATTCGATCCCAGAAAACTTCCACCTTGCTGACATGCAACTTACGTAAAGTTCTTAATTGATGATCTAGATAAGTTTTATCAATTTCTGATCTAGATATTTCTAGCCAAGGTCTTTTCTTGATCCCTTTGAGACCTATTTTCCCTTTGCCCAAGCTGTAACTCAGTACGCGCACTACGAATCGAGCTTGCATTCCATTCTTCTCCTGTAAATAGATGCTTTCTAGAGTTGGGGGCGTAAGGGTAAAGAGTTGATTTAATCTTGTCTGCTTGCTCTTTCTCGAAAACTAACCGAGGTCTTATGTAGTAGTGATTCAAAGAGGAACTAGCTCCTGTCAAAGTCTCCAGCCAACGCGAGACAAGTCGAGCTTCTTCCTCAGTATTTCCGACCCTAGCAAGACTGACAGTACCCGATTCAAGCATTCTCATACCTTCTGCCCACATCCACGCAGCAGCTTCACCTCCTAAAAGATCTAGTGCTGCTTTTGTGATCTGTCTTTCCCCTCGAGGATATAAGAGGTTATGGATAGGTCTTAATTTGTTGGTTGAAACACGAAAACGAAGGATAGGAGTTGTCTGCCCGTTAGCTCTAGGAGCAGTTTTATAGGGAACAATCTTTGCTTTTGTGGGGATGAATTGTCTGAATTCCGCAACTTTCTCGTCTAAAAAAGCCGACTCAGATGGGCCTGCTGTGAGTGTTAATTGAACATAACCCCCTCCTGGAGTGCGATAAGAAACAAGGCTACCATCTGCGAGTAATAATCCAAGAAGTCCTCGAACGTCTATTGCGTCCAAAAGTTTCACCCTACGTACTTCATTTATAGTAGTGATGACACGTCGATAGTGTCATTAAATTTCTATAAGCTACGGAGTGATTGCGATCCATGTGGATTG
>Ga0163179_10000478_pt1 | contig 29289 bp, 32 predicted proteins | sample AtlANTMetagenome_FD_109643 | JGI IMG/M metagenome (GOLD analysis project Ga0163179, IMG submission 109643) | Marine eukaryotic phytoplankton communities from the Atlantic Ocean - Atlantic ANT 2 Metagenome | ecosystem: Environmental > Aquatic > Marine > Oceanic | place: North Atlantic Ocean...
ATAGAAGAAACCAAATGAAAATGGTAAAGCGAGAGCAGGTCATTATCTTAGATGATCTGTTCACCGAACGCGAAGTGCAACAAATGGAAGAATACTTCATTCACTTTGACGGTTGGCAACTTATATTTGATGATCCATCACAAGATTTAAGTAGTTACTCTTTAGGTAAGGTTATAGACCAACCTAACTGGGGTAGATTTGAGACATGGTGTGCTCAAATATTTCAGGAAAGATCTGGTATACCAGTGCCACCTTTCCATAGAGTAGTATATAACTGCTTTCGTTTTGGTGATTCTCCTAACCTACATATAGATGGGGAGTCCGAAGAATCTTTAAGTTTCATGGTCTATCCTATAAGCGAGTGGAATGAATCATGGGGATCAGAAACAGTATTCATTAGAGATGGTGAAGTAACTGATGCAGTGGTTCCTAAACCTGGAAGAGTTGTAGTATTCCCAGGCTCTATACCACATGGTGCTAAAGCACCTAATCGTCAACATGGTGGTGTCGCAAGATTTAGTGCAGTGTTTCAATTTACACCAGGGCAAGAAGAAGAGATGCTGACACATGCCCAACAAGAACCGCCAAACGATAGACCTTTTCCTTTAAGCTAATGGCAACTGCTGCTACCGATATTTACTTAGGTAATCCTAATCTAAAGCGATCTAATGTCGCTCAAGATTTTACGAAGGAGCAGGTACAGGAGTATATTAAGTGTTCACGGAATCCTGCATACTTCATTAGGGAGTATGTCCAAATTGTTTCTCTTGATGAAGGATTAGTTCCTTTTGACATGTATCCTTTCCAAGAGGAAATGGTGAACAAGTTTCATGAAAATAGATTCAACATTGCAAAATTACCCAGGCAATCTGGGAAGTCCACTATTGTTACGAGTTACCTTCTATGGTACGTATTATTTAATGAAGAAGTTAACGTCGCGATCCTTGCCAACAAAGCGGCCACGTCGCGGGAAATGTTGGGGAGGTTACAGAAATCGTACGAACACTTACCGAAATGGTTACAACAAGGGGTCGTAAACTGGAACAGAGGTAGTCTGGAACTAGAGAATGGTTCTAAGATCATGGCAGCATCTACATCTAGTAGTGCTGTTCGTGGTATGTCATTCAACGTTATATTCCTAGATGAGTTCGCATTCGTTCCTACACATATAGCAGATGAGTTCTTCTCCTCTGTATATCCTACTATATCTTCTGGTCAAAAAACCAAGGTCATAATCATATCCACACCCCATGGTATGAATATGTTCTACAAGTTATGGCATGATTCGGAACGCGGAAAAAATGAATATGTAAATACTGAAGTACACTGGTCTGAGATTCCTGGTAGAGATGCTAAGTGGAAAGAGCAGACAATTAGAAACACATCAGAACAACAGTTCAAAGTTGAGTTTGAGTGTGAGTTCTTAGGATCTGTTGATACTCTCATCTCACCAAGTAAGTTAAAAGTTTTAGCATATGATGATCCTGTTAAGACTAGTGCGGGATTAGATGTATACAAAGAAGTGGAGAAAGATCATCAGTATGTAATTGCAGTTGATGTGGCGAGAGGTGTTGCAGGAGATTATTCTGCGTTCGTAATTATAGACACTACTACTTTCCCATATACACTGGTAGGTAAGTATAGAAACAATACTATTAAAGCCCTAATGTTCCCAAACATTGTGGTTCAGGCAGCTAATAATTACAACCATGCATACGTTTTAGTAGAAGTAAATGATGTTGGAGGACAAGTTGCAGACATCATTCATTATGATTTGGAGTATGATAATCTGTTAATGGCATCTATGAGAGGTAGGGCAGGGCAAGTTGTAGGTCAAGGATTCTCAGGAACTAAAGTTCAGATGGGAGTTAAGATGAGTACCACTGTTAAATCAATTGGGTGCTCTAATTTAAAAGCATTAATAGAAGAAGATAAACTCTTACTTGCTGATTATGATATCATATCTGAGCTGACTACATTCATTCAAAAAGGTAAATCATTCCAAGCAGAAGAGGGTTGCAACGATGACCTGGCAATGTGTTTGGTGATATTTGGGTGGTTAGCATTACAACCTTATTTCAGAGAAATGAATGATAATGATGTACGTCAAAAGATCTATGAAGATCAACGTGATGCTATAGAACAAGACATGGCACCATTCGGATTTATTAACGATGGAACTGCGGAAGATACGTTCGTTGATGCGGATGGAGATGTCTGGCATACAGACGAATACGGAGATCGTGCGTATATGTGGGAGTATCGTTGATTCTCAGTAGTTGAAATTTATAAATATTTCTAGAAAACTGATATAGTATTCTTTAGGAGAAGATCACATGGCAGCGTCACAATTATCGCCAGGTGTCGTTATTAGGGAGCGCGACTTCACTACCGTTAGCACAGTATCACTGGCTAATATTGGTGCGATTGCTGCACCATTTGAAAGAGGTCCAGTAGAGCAGATCGTTGATGTAAACAACGAAAGAACTCTCATCTCAACCTTCGGCAAACCAAATGAGAGCAACTACGAGTATTGGTTCACAGCCGCTCAATTCTTGAGCTACGGTGGAACACTTAAAACTATTCGTGCAGATGCAACAAACCTTAAAAATGCGGTAAGCAATGGTGCTGCTGTAAAGATTAAGAATTTACAAAACTACGAGACAACTTACGAGACAGGACAAACTAACACTTGGAGATTTGGAACTACAACTCCTGGTGCATATGGTAACTCTCTAAGAGTCTTCATAACAGATGCTGGTGCAGACCAGATCGCAACTATTACAGCTCCTAATTCAGGTAACGAATTTGAATTCGTTAAAGGAGACCCTCTTGTAAACGGTGGTACTTCAGGTAAAGTATTCCGTTATGTTGTTAAACTACAAATTGAAACTGATGTCACAGGTGAATTTACTCCTAAAGTACATGGTGCATGGACACAAGGTACATACTACAGTCAGTACGCTAGAGTTTCAAACGGTGGTAATTCATACGTAGCAACTAATTCAGGTACAGCAGGTGCTTCTGCTCCTACACACACTTCAGGTGAAACAACTGATGGTGCTGTTGTTTGGGCATACGAAGGATCAGTCACTGCTTCAACAATTGAAATTAGTGGATCTCCTCAAACAGTTGATATTCTTTCATGGAATAGTGTAGACAGAATTGCTGAGATTGCAATCCCTGCTGCTGGTATAACTGGTATCATTGATAATACAATGGTATTAACACAAGGTACTGTAACAGGTTCTATTGATACTGTTACTCGCGAACTACAAATTGTTCTTGATAAGAACTCAGGTGCATTCGCTGCAACTAATACAGTTTCTGATGACAACTCTGCTACTGCTACTATCGGTGCAGTAAGAGAAGAGTATCCAGAGCGTGAGTATCTACCTGGCAAAAAGTGGATCTCATTCGCTTCTAGACCTGGTACTTCACTCTATGCAGCTGATAAAGGTGGATACCGTGATGAACTACACGTTATAGTTCTTGATGGAGACGGTGCTCTAACAGGTACACCTAATACTCTCCTTGAGAAATTCGTTGCAGTTTCTAAAGCAACTGATGCTAAGAGTACAGTTGGTGAGAACAATTACTACGCTAATGTTCTTAAGCAAACTTCTTCTTACATCTATTGGGGTAATCATACTGCTGAAACATTTACAGTAGGTGCTGCTTCATCCACAGGTGACTGGGGTAATGTTGCTGCTAACCGTTCATTCAACCTAATTCAATCCGCAGGTCCTGTTCTTTCAGAACCAGATGGAAAAGAATTGTATGCAGGATTTGAAGGTTCTTCTGTTCAATACCAGTTTGCTGGTGGTGCAGATGACTATACAAATACTTCAGCAAACTTTAGTACAGCATACAACTTAGTATCAGATGCAGAATCTATACAAGTTGATTACATCCTTAGCGGACCTCAAGGTTCCACTGCTGATGCTGCTGTAGCAAAAGCAAATGCTATCCTTAACATAGTTAATACAAGAAAAGATTGCCTAGCATTCTTCTCTCCACAGAGATCTGACATCATTGGTCAGTCTGACTCTGATGTAATTACAGATCGTATTCTCGCTTATTTCACTAAGTTAGGATCTACATCTTATGCAGTTCTAGATGCTGGTTACAAGTACATCTATGACAAGTACAGTGATGTTTATCGTTACATCCCTTGTAATGGTGACGTTGCAGGATTATGTCTAGAGACTGGTGTTCAACAGGATCCATGGTTCTCACCTGCTGGTTTCTCAAGAGGTGTTCTACGCAACTCTATTAAACTTGCTTACTCTCCTAATAAAGATCAGAGAGATAAGTTATACGCAGAAAGAGTTAACCCAATTGTGTCTTTCCCAGGACAAGGTATTATCCTATTCGGTGACAAGACTGCTCTTGGATATCAATCTGCATTTGACAGAATCAATGTCAGACGCTTATTCCTCACAATGGAGAGAGTTATAAGTAGTGCAGCAAAGCAACAACTATTTGAACAGAATGATGAGACCTCAAGGTCACTCTTCCGTAATATTGTTGAACCATATCTTCGTGACGTACAAGGACGTAGAGGTGTAACAGACTTCTTAGTCAAGTGTGATGAAGAGAATAATCCTCCTGATGCAGTTGATCGTGGTGAGTTCTACGCTGAAATATACGTTAAACCTACACGTACTATCAATTACATTACATTGACATTCACAGCAACCAGAACAGGCGTAGCCTTCTCTGAAATTGCTTCTTAGTCTAAATAATAATATCAGACGGAGGATAACAGAAAATGGCAGTAAGAGGCACTATTGACTCATTTAAGTCAAGTGTAGTTTCGGATTTTGCGAGACCTAATCTATTCCAAGTAGATTTAAGTTTCCCTACAGAAGTTATCGCGAACGCTACTGGTCTGAGTGATTTGGGTAAGTTCACTGTGAGAGCAGCGAATCTACCTTCCTCCCAGATGGGTATCGTTGAGGTTCCATTCCGAGGTCGCGTATTAAAAATCGCTGGCGATAGGACATTTGAACCTTGGACAATTACTATTATGAACGATAGTAGATTTTCCCTAAGAAATGCTTTTGAGGCTTGGGTAGAGAAAATTCAGGCAGCAAACGAAAACATCACTCAAACATCAGGACTTGGTGACGAGTCTGATGCTACAGGATATTTCACAGATATGTTTGTACATCAACTTTCTCGTGACGCTTCTTCTTCAGAGAAGTCAACGATTCTAAGATCGTATAAATTTACTGATGTATTCCCAAGTAATGTTTCAGCAATAGATTTGGACTTCGGATCAAATGATGCTGTTGAAGAGTTTACTGTAGAACTACAAGTTCAGTACTGGCAAGCAATCCCAGATGGGGTAGTTGCTTAAAAGGGGTTTTGAAACCTTGCTAAATAACTATATAATAGATCAAGATTGATGTCACAGCTATTCGGTTTTTCAATTGAACGTGCGAAGAAGGCTCCAAAGGGGCCTTCTTTTGTACAGAAAGACCACCTAGACGGTTCGTATCCTGTCGTAGGTGGTTCTCATTTTGGGTACACCGTAGATATTGATGGCACAGTTCGTAATGAGTATGAACTAATTGGTCGTTACCGTGATATGATTCTACAACCAGAGTGTGACTCTGCTGTAGATGACGTTGTTAATGAGACTATCTGTGGTAATTTTGATGCAGTTCCTGTATCATTAGAACTATCCAACCTTAAAGTTGGTGAAAAGATTAAGAAATTAATGAGGGATGAGTTTGATGTCATCCTTAAGCTTTTAGATTTTGACAATAGAAGTTATGAGATCTTCCGACGCTGGTATGTGGACGGAAGACTTTTTTATCATAAGGTAATAGACCCTAAGCAGCCAAAAAAGGGTCTTGTAGATATCAGATACATTGACCCTCGTAAGATACGTAAAGTTACTGAGATTGACAACAAACCAGTTCGTACAAATACTCAGATTAACGATGCATTATCTCAGAAACAAACAGATTACTTCCTGTATAATCCTAAAGGACTAAAGCAGACAGGTAATCAGGGACTGAAGATTGCTCCTGATTCCATATGTTATGTGCATAGTGGTATCATGGATCTGAATAAGAACATGGTATTATCTCACCTACATAAGGCAATCAAAGCGGTAAACCAACTCCGCATGATTGAGGACTCTCTAGTCATCTATCGTTTGTCTCGTGCACCAGAACGTAGAATATTCTATATTGATGTAGGTAACTTACCTAAGCAAAAAGCGGAGCAGTACCTCCGTGAAGTTATGGGTAGATACCGTAACAAGTTAGTATATGATGCATCTACTGGTGAGATCAGAGATGATAAGAAATTCATGTCTATGCTAGAAGATTTCTGGTTACCTAGACGTGAAGGTGGTCGTGGTACTGAGATCACAACTCTACCTGGTGGACAGAACTTGGGTGAATTGGAAGATGTCAAATACTTCCAAAAGAAATTATACAAAGCATTAAACGTCCCAACTTCAAGACTAGAAACAGAGACAACATTTAACATTGGTCGTGCTGCTGAAATCACACGAGACGAAGTTAAATTCCAAAAATTCATTGCACGTCTACGCAAGAGATTCGGGGAGATGTTCCTAGATCTTTTGAAGACACAACTTATACTTAAGGGCATTTGTTCCATTGAAGAATGGGATGAGATGAAGGAGAACATCACGATTGATTATATCGCTGATAGTTACTTCAATGAACTTAAGGAGACAGAAATCCGTAACGAGAGAATGAATCTTGTTAATGTTATGGATCCATTTGTCGGCAAGTACTTCTCCATTGAACACATACGTCGTCAGATCCTTAAACAGACTGATGTAGAATTAAAAGAAATAGATAAACAGATAGATCAGGAGATGGAGGAAGGTAAGATCGTAGATCCTGCCGAGGAAGCAATGATGGCCGCTGCTGGAGGTATGGAGGGAGATCCTGCTGCTGGCGGTGCCCCTGCACAAGAACAGAAACCTCTGTTTTCCGATGCAGAACTAAGTAGTTCTGACGCGAAGCGCGGAACTTTCTAAATAGTATATGTAACAACCGAATATTATGGCTTCAGAAATAGCAACTGACATAGTGAATAAGATCTTTGCCGACGATAAGGCAGGTGCAGTAGATGCAACCAACGATGCAATATCAGCAGCAAGTTATGATCTAGTTCAAGCAAAGAAAGCAGACTGGGCAAAGAACTGGGGATATGACCCAGACGATACTGCTCAAAAAGCTGCTGATGATGTAGCAGCATCATTACCTGATGGGACTGATCAAGCAAAGGACTACGTTCCTAGCGAGGAAGAACCAACGGTTGAAACAGAACCAGAAGCACCTCAAGCTTCTGCGGAACCTGAAGCAACACAAGACGAGGAACAACCAGATGAAACTAATAGCTGAAGAAATTGAATCAGTTGAGTTTATTACCGAAGAAAAAAACGGTAAGAAATCTCACTACATTGAAGGTATCTTTTTGCAAGGTGACATCAAAAACCGTAATGGGAGAATGTATCCTATTCATGTCCTTGCAAATGAAGTTGCTAAATATGATCAGAAGTCTATTCAAACTGGACGTGCTCTAGGTGAACTAGGTCATCCTGATGGTCCTTCCATCAACCTTGATCGCGTATCACATAAGATCACACGTTTAGAACAGAGTGGATCAAACTTTATAGGTAGAGCAAAACTTCTTGGCACACCAATGGGAACAATTGCTAAAAACCTACTTGATGAAGGTGTAAAACTTGGTGTATCTTCTAGAGGTATGGGATCCATACGTCGGGAGAACAATTGTAATGTAATACAAGATGACTTCATGTTGTCTACAGCAGCAGACATAGTTGCTGATCCATCAGCTCCAGACGCATTTGTGGATGGAATCATGGAAGGTAAAGAGTGGGTATGGGATAATGGGATCATAAAAGAGTCCCAAGTGGCACAAATCAAGAAAGAAATTGACTCTGCTACACTTATCAATATCCAAGAACGTAAGATTTCCGCGTTTGAATCCTTTTTACAAACATTATAAAGTATAAATAATCTTAGATAAAGCAAATGCTGAGTACAGGAGAACCACAAATGTCCGAAACCCGCGACACAGAATTTGAGGCTTCAATGTCATCAACTGCGACTCTTACCGAAGACGCAGCGACTGGCGTTGCAGCAATAAAGAAGGGGGCAACCTCTGGTGAAAAAATTGATACCTCTGGTGCGAGTCACTCCGACATCGGTGGATCAGATAGTAAGTCCAACCCCGAAGGTACCGAAAACCTCGGAGCTAAGGCATCTGCACCTGTTGGTGTAGAAGGAGATAAGTCAATTAAGACTAAACCCTCCGCAGCTGGAACTGGTAACGTAAGTGCTGGTTTATCAGGAAAACTTTTTGACTCTAAGGAGCAAGATGGCGAAACGATCCAAGAAGAAACCCCTGAAGCCGAGTACGACTTTACTGAAGATGTTGACGCTCTTGTCGCTGGTGAAGAACTAAGCGAAGAGTTTAGAGAGAAAGCAGTTACTATTTTTGAAGCTGCAGTGAACTCTAGAGTCACTAAAGAGAAAGCATCTCTACAGGAAGCATTTGAAAATGCACTCACCGAACAGGTAGAGGCAATCAAAACAGAATTGGCCGAAAAGGTTGACGATTACATCTCGTATGCTGCAAAGCAGTGGAGCGAAGAGAACTCCCTAGCTATAGAGCATGGCGTTAAGAACGAGATAGCAGAGTCATTCATGGACGGTCTAAAAGGTCTTTTTGAGGAGCACCATGTTGGTGTACCCGAAGAGAAGTTCAATCTACTTGACGGTATGGTTGAGCAAATTGATGAGATGGAAGGAAAACTCAACGAGCAAATTGAATCCAATGTATCTTTGAATAAGAGACTTGGGTCTTATATAAAAATGGAAATTGTGAACGAATGTGGTCACGGTCTTACCGAGACGCAGAAAGAGAAACTAAGTGAACTTTCTGAGGGTGTTGAGTTTGAGAGTGAAGATGATTTTAAAACTAAAATCACAACTATTAAAGAATCCTACTTTACGAAAAAGGTTGACGCACCTAGTGCAGATCCTGTAGAGGACGTGGATCCTGTAGTAGACGAGGCCAAATTAACTGGCGCAATGGGAGCTTATGTTGATACCCTGAGCCGTTGGTCTACATAAATGATGGTTTGTAAAAATACTACTTTTCTATTTTTAAAGGAAAATTAAATGGCTGATTTAAAGCAATTACAAGAAAAGTGGGCACCCGTACTTGATCACGAAAGTCTTCCAAAGATTGAAGACTCTCACAAGCGTGGCGTAGTCGCACAACTTCTTGAAAACCAAGAATTTGCTGCTCAAGAAGAGCAACAAATGCTAACAGAGGCACCTACACATTCTGCTGGAACAGGCGGATTTGGTAGTGGTGCAACAGCAACTGGTCCTAACGCAGGTTTTGACCCAGTTCTAATCTCATTGATTCGCAGATCAATGCCTAAGCTTATTGCTTATGACATTGCTGGTGTTCAACCAATGACAGGTCCTACTGGACTAATCTTCGCGATGCGTACTAACTATGGTACACAGCGTGATCCTCAGAATGCTGCATACAGAGAGGCATTCTTCAACGAACCTAACCCAGGTCAATCAGGTGGTAGCGGTACTTCCTATGATCCAGGTGCTTCAGGTTCTGCAAACAACGATGCAGAAGGTAACAACCCTGCTGTATTAAACGACTCATCTCCAGGTACATACGAACAGACTGCTGACGCAACTGGTATGGCAACAGCAACTGCTGAAGCTCTTGGAGAATCAGGAACTGAGTTCCGCGAAATGGGTTTCGCAATTGAGAAGGTAACTGTTACTGCTAAGTCTAGAGCACTAAAGGCAGAGTACAGTTTAGAACTTGCTCAAGACCTTAAGGCAATTCATGGTTTGGATGCCGAACAGGAATTAAGCAACATCCTCTCAACTGAGATACTTGCTGAAATCAACAGAGAAGTTGTTAGAACAATTTACACAAACGCTGTAAAAGGTGCTATCAATGATACTGCTGCTGACGGAATCTTTGACCTAGACGTTGACTCAAATGGTAGATGGTCTGTTGAAAAATTCAAGGGACTTCTTTTCCAGATTGAAAGAGATGCAAACGCTATCGGGCAAGAGACTCGTCGCGGGAAGGGCAACATCCTGATTTGTTCAGCTGATGTCGCTTCTGCTCTTGGAATGGCTGGTGTACTAGATTACGCACCTGCTCTTAATGGTAACAATGCTTTAACATCTGTTGATGATACTTCATCTACTCTTGTTGGAACATTAAACGGACGTATCAAAGTTTACGTTGACCCTTATTCTGCTAACGTTGCTGACAAGCACTTCTACGTTGCTGGATACAAAGGTACTTCTGCTTATGATGCAGGTCTGTTCTATTGCCCTTATGTACCTCTACAGCAGGTCAGAGCAATCAACCCAGATACCTTCCAACCAAAAATTGGATTCAAGACTCGTTACGGAATGGTTTCTAACCCATTCGCACAGGGTCTTACACAAGGTAGTGGAGCACTTACTGCTAATACTAACAAGTATTACAGAAGAGTTCAGGTTACTAACTTGATGTAATCCAACGGATACAACTTTTAAACAGGGTGCTTGACACCCTGTTTTTTTATGCTATAATATAGGGGTAACGACGGTTACGTCGGGAGTGACTGAATAAACTTACTGGCATATAGCTGGTTAAGGTGATGAGACACAGGTGGTGCTGCTACGAAAGTAGAACCGATCAACCAATCGGGTCTCAGGCAGAGGAGTTTTTCTAAACTGTAGAAATGCCCTCCTCTTGTTGGTACACAGGAATCCAACCTCCCCCTTTACAATTTAATCAGGAGATTATGAATATCTTTGTTACTGATCCTGATCCGATTGCATCTGCACAAGTTTTACCAGACAAGCATATTGTTAAGATGCCTCTGGAGACTTGTCAGATGCTTTCTATTGTTGGATCTTCTAAATGGGGTCACGGTTTTGGTTCTCTTCCGAAAAAAGATGGCACACCATATGCAACTGAGAAAGGTGCATTTCGTAATCATCCTTGTACTGTCTGGGCACAGACTAATTTCCTTTGGTTGATTGACCACGGACTTGCTTTATGTGCAGAGTACAGACACAGATATAATAAGGTACATAGTTGTGAGACCGCTATGAGACACGCAAACAAAATCTTTCCTCAGAACAATGATTTCCCTAAAAGTTTCACGAGAGCAATGCCAGACATCTATAAATATGACACAAGCATTGACACTTTTACTGCTTACAAGAATTACATTAGCAGCAAACCTTGGGTTGCATCTAATTATCTTCGTGACCCATCCCGCAAACCAAATTGGTTATGAATTTTCTAGGACTAAGACTTGACGATCATGATGCCAACATCACATACACAAACGGTACTGAAGTAAAGTACTATAATACAGAAAGAGATTATCAATCAAAACATTTTGCATATAAAAATCTAACATCTTGGGTAGATGTTTTAAAACGTTGGGATTTAGATCCGCATGAAGTAAATGCTATTGGTATAGTATTTGATAATGATAAGTACCCTAAATTAAAGTGTGATCACACCCAAACATATGAGAAGATAGAGATCCCACTCTTTAGAGATATGGGATTTTATTGTCCTATCTATAGAATAGATCATCACTATGCTCATGCTAAAAGTCTGTGGCCAATGAACGTAGATACTACGATTGACTTTGTGTATGATGGTTTTGGTGATGATAGAATTACACGCACTATATTTAAAGATGACAAAAGAATACAGATGGGTACTATGGATGACTCACCTAGTTTTGGTTCTGTATTAGGAGATATTGGTGGTCATATTTTAAAACTAAGTGGGTGGGATTCTGACATGGCAGGTAAAGTCATGGCATTAAAAGCACATGGTAGACTATCAAAAGAGTCTATTGAGAAAACTAAGTTGGAGTTAAAGACGTATGAACAGTGTAACATTGATGGGATACGCGACCTATGGAATCTTCCTTATCTTGAGCGTCTCGTATATAATTCTATTTCTAAGGAGGGGGAAGACCTCAAGATAGTAGATCATATTCAATTTTGTCATGAGGTAACTGAAGATATATTCATGAAGTACTTCTTAGAGAATAGTACAAAGGAAGATGTCATTGGATACTCAGGTGGTGTTGCACTGAATACTATTATCAATTCCAAATTAAGAAAGGCACGGAATATACATATACCTCCTCATACTAATGATGGTGGTTTGAGTCTTGGAATAGTAGAAGTATTGAGAGAGATTTATAATGAAGAACCATTTGAAACAGATGGGTTTCCATACTGGCAAGATGATGAAGCACCTGTTGACAGACCTTCACAAAGAACAATTGAAGAAACTTGTGAGTTACTTGCTGATGGTAATATAGTTGGATGGTATCAAGGTCATGGTGAATGCGGACCTAGAGCATTAGGTAATAGAAGTATTCTAATGAGACCTGATCTTAGAGACGGAAAGAAATTTATTAATGATAGAGTCAAAAATCGTGAGTGGTTTAGACCATTTGGTGCATCTATATTAGAAGAGAATGTTAGTGACTACTTTGAATTTGAAGGTAAGTCTGAGTTTATGTTATATAATATGCCAACTAAAGATCCTAATACCTTTGCACCTATTGCCCATGTTGATGGTACATGTAGAGCACAAACAGTAGGACAAGACAAAGAAGACTTTTATAATTTACTCAGTACTTTTAAAGGTGTAACTGGTTTACCTATGGTACTTAATACATCACTTAATCAAGGTGGTGCACCAGTCGCAGGTCGTATTAATGATGCACTTGGTATTCTACATAATACTGATCTAGATGTACTTGTAGTCGGGGATGCCATCTATTCTAAATAGTTAAGATTAGACTGGAAAGATATGGCTGCCACCTGGTACGAAGAGGAACTAAAAAATAAAAACTTTCTTGCTCCGATTGGATTCAAATTCATTCTGGAGAAAGCACCAAAGGTTGCATTCCTTGTACAGCAAGCAAGTATCCCTGCACTGGATATAGGTTCTGTTGATATACCAACAGCAGGTTTGGTTCAGTATCCTATTGATGGTAATGTTAAATATGGTGATCTAACCCTGTCATTTTTGGTTGATGAGAACCTAGAAAACTATCTTCAGATCCACAATTGGATGAGAGCAATGGGTACTCCACAAGATTTAGGAGAGAGAAAAGTATGGATAGATACGAAACGAAGAGGAGATGCACCCAACTATAAAAGTTTAGTCTCGGATGGAACCTTACAAGTGCTAAATAACCAAATGAACGTAGCATTTGAGTGTGTATTTGAAGATAGTTTTCCAACATCTTTATCTACATTACCCTTTGATGTAACCCAAACGGACACACAATTTTTTGTGGCAGAAGCAACATTCAGATATACTCTGTATGAAATCAGAGCGTTAAACCGTGGTAATAGACGTACAAGTTAGTTTTGGTAAGGGCACTGACCCTTGGTATGCTAAGGCAGAAAGATGGGCTAGGAAAAAACCTTTTCCTTGGAACCATTTATTACTTGGTGCGATCAAATGGTTGACACAGGTCTGGATTGATGCTAAAATATATAACACCATGAAGTCCGTAGATAGACAAGCTGCCGACATCGTTAAAACATGGGAGGAACAAGATGACAGAGGACACACCGATAGACACATCTTGGAGACAGGAGTATTTGGAGATGAAGGCTGGTCTATCCAAATTTCAAATCCAATTGTTGACAGAGGGACCGAAACAACTAGCACAGGCATGGTTACTTGGGGCAATGCACCAAGACTACAACAAGATGAAGGGGATAAAGGAACCTCCAACAGGTAAGGCGGTTCAATCATCCTTGAAAGAATTCTACGCTAGAAATAAAGATCAAGGATTATGAATTTAGATATTATACAAGAGCAGTGGTCTAAAGATTCAATCATAGACTCTGACTTGTATGGTGAGGAGTCTGTTAAAATTGCTAGACTCCATGCAAAGTATTTTGAATACATGAATACTTTCAATGCAATGAAGATTGAATCAGAAGCGAAACTTAAATCTTTGTTGAAAGAGAAATGGAAATACTATAAGGGAAAGGCACCTGCGACAGTGTATCGTGAGGTGCCTTTTGATTTAAAATTAACTAGTCGTGAAGAGGTAGAAACCTTTATTAATGGGGATTCTGACGTAATAAAACTACGTTCTAAACTGTCATATATAGAGATGTGTACCAACTATTTGGATTCAATTATCCGAACGATTAACAACCGTGGGTTTCACATTAAAAATGCTATTGATTGGGAGAAATTCCAAGCAGGAATGTAATTATGGATCTGACAATCTCTAAGAAGAATGAGGTTAACCTCAAGGTTATTGCCGAGCCTCATGTTCATCAAGAGTTGTCTGATTACTTCACATTTGAAGTACCAGGATTTAAGTATCTACAAAGGCAAAGGAGATATCGGAAGTGGGATGGTAAGATAAGATTATATTCTCCTGGCACTGGAGAGTTATATGTAGGTCTATCAAATTACTTGATAGATTGGTGTCAGGAAAATTGTTATGATTATACGTTTGAACCTAGCGAAAGGTTTGGTCTTCCCTTGGAAGAGAATCCACTGATAACCCCTGAGGCTGTGGGTCAGTTCGTAAATTCTTTATCTCTTCCTGTAAAGATGAGGGACTACCAATACCGAGGAGTATACGAGTGCCTACGATACAACAGACGGCTCCTATTGTCGCCAACTGCCAGTGGGAAATCCTTGATGATCTATTCATTGGTTAGGTTTCATGTAAATGTAGAGAGAAAGATATTAATAGTAGTTCCTACGACGACGTTGGTGGAGCAAATGCATAAAGATTTTGAGTCTTATGGTTGGAAAGCGTCCTACTATTGCCACAAAATATATGCGGGGCAAGAGAAAACATCTGAAAAGGATGTAATAATTACCACTTGGCAGTCTGTCTATAAGCAACCTGTTAATTGGTTTAAGAGGTTTGACGTAGTGATCGGTGACGAGGCTCACCTTTTCAAAGCAAAATCTCTCACGCAATTGATGTCTAAGTTGCATCTCTGTAAATATAGGATTGGATTCACAGGAACGTTAGATGGATCTGAAACAAATCAACTAGTACTAGAGGGTTTGTTTGGTAGATGTTCACAGGTAACCAAGACAAAAGATCTTATGGAGAGACAGCAAGTTGCTGATCTAAAAGTTAAAGTCCTAGTATTAAAGCATGAATTCCAAGCATTTGAATCTTACCAAGATGAAATGGAATACATTGTTTCTCATGAACAACGGAATAATTTCATTATGAGATTAGCAAAAGATCTAACTGGAAATACACTCGTTCTCTTTAACTATGTAGAACGTCATGGTATCCCTCTTTATGATCTGCTAAATAGTAATGTAGCACACCCAGTACATTTAGTACATGGTGGTGTTGATATTGATGACCGTGAAGAGATCAGGTCTCTGACAGAAGAATCAGATAATAGTATTATCGTTGCTTCCTATGGTACTTTCTCTACAGGTATTAATATTAAAAACCTTCATAATGTAATCTTTGCTAGTCCTAGTAAGTCTAGGGTGAGAAACCTACAGTCTATTGGTAGAGTACTTAGGAAAGGAGATAACAAATCACAAGCAACGTTGTATGACATTGCCGATGATATCTCTAGAAACAGTTTCCGTAACTATACCTTGAATCATCTTATTGAGAGAGTAAAAGTCTACAACGAAGAACAATTTGATTATGAAATTATAGACGTAAAACTAAGGTAAATGACTTTAAACTACGTTAAACACGACGAAGAATTCCACTGTACTATTAAGTTAGTTAATGGTGAGGAACTTATTGGGAAAGTAATTGTATCACGAGACAAGTCAACATTCCCCGCCACCGATTTATTATACGTCCAAGACCCTTTGGTTGTACAATCTTTTACAAAGGAAATGGATGAGACCAGAGCAGTAAAAGGTATTGGTTTTACTCAATGGCAAAATTTTTCTGATGAAGATTTTTATATTGTAAGTGAAAAGGATGTTATTTCAATTGCATCTCTTTCAAGAGAAATGATATTTGTTTACGAATCATTCTTGCACTCGCAGCGCGGGGATGGAGAGAAGGCAAAATTAAAAAAGGATCACCGAGTAGATGTCACCGCCAAAGAAGGGATGGTAGGTAAGATATCTGAAGCACGTAAGAAGTTTGAAGATCTATTTAAAAATAGCTAGAGGTAACCCTTCACAACTGACATTGTTATTCTACAGACATTTATTACTCTTGTCAACCCCCTATTGACAATTAGTTTGAAGTTCAGTATAATAGCATTATATAATAACAGGCTCAATGTATACTAAACCTAAGATGCCAGCTAGGAAAAAGGAGCACTATCTAGATAACAAAAAGTTCTTAGCGGAGCTGGAAAAGTATCGTGCCAAAATTGCAAGAAATGAAAGAGAAGGTAAACCTAAACCTCGTGTCAATAATTATATTGGTGGTTGCTTTTTAAAAATTGCTACTCATTTATCATACAGACCAAACTTTATCAACTACATGTATAAGGATGATATGATATGTGATGGTGTAGAGAATTGTATACAGTACATAGACAACTTTGATCCTGCTAAATCTAAAAATCCATTTGCTTATTTCACACAGATAGTTTACTTTGCTTTCCTTAGACGTATTGCTAAAGAAAAAAGACAAATGGAAATAAGAGATAAGATAATAGAGAAGTCAGGTTATCAAGAAGTATTCAGTGTAGATGGAGATGGTAGTACAGCAGAGATGAATCAGATCAAACAACGCATAGAAACTACCCAAAGAAATAAGTGAAAATTCTCCTAATAACCGATCAACACTTCGGTGTTCGCAATGATAACGTTGCGTACATTAATATGTACAAAAAGTTTTATGGTGAGATAGTCATACCTTTCATCAAAGCACATAAAGTAGATACCATTATCAACTTAGGTGATACATTTGACAAGAGAAAGAGTATTAACTTCCTATCTCTAGATGCTGCTAGAGAGATGTGGTTTGACCCACTTAGAGAGATGGGTGTTCAGATGACTACTCTTATTGGTAATCATGATATCTATTACAAGAACACACTTAGAGTAAATGCTATACGAGAACTACTGGGAGAGTATGAAAACATCAATATTATTGAATCTGCAACTACCATTAACTTTGACGGTACTGATATTCTCTTCTTACCTTGGATATGTGATGACAACAGAGATGCCATATACAGAGAAATCAATGAGACTACTGCTCGCTGCTGTTTTGGCCATCTTGAACTTAATGGCTTTGAAGCTCATCCAGGTGCTGTCATGACCTTTGGGGTTGATAGAGATCCCTTTTTAAAATTTGATAAAGTATTTACTGGACACTATCATATGAAGTCCAGACAAGATAACATTGTATATCTAGGTAATCCATATCAGTTGTACTGGAATGATTATGGATGTAAACGTGGGTTCCACATGTTTGATACGGATACTCTAAAGACTACATTCTATAGAAATCCATTTGACATGTTCCACAAAATCTACTATAATGATGGGTGTGTCTTACCTGACCTAGAAACTATTAAGGGTACTTATGTCAAATTGATAGTAGAACACAAGTCAGATCAGATTGATTTTGACAAGACTGTTCGTATTCTACAGGGGTCTGAACTAGCAGACTTAAAGATCATTGAAGATCTTGGTACTGTTCTAGAAAAACAACTAGAGGTAGTAGAGTCCGAAGACACTTTAACTCTGCTAGAGTCCTACATAGATGAGATGGAGATGAAACAAAACAAAGAAAACATCAAATCCATAATGAAATCTCTCTACGTAGAAGCATGTTCATACTAGTAGATAAGAGCAACGATGGTGTTTACGCTGTTAAAGACCAAGAGAAGAAGAAGATAGTTCATATCTTTCAAGAAAGAGACGATGCGGAACGTTACTTAGTTCATCTAGAAGCAAGACCTGAGCAACCTAAGTCTGGTGAATATAAGAATGATAATCTAAGAATTGCTAATATTGATGTTGACATAGTTGCTGCCAACTGTAAACAGTTTGGTTACCGCTATACCATTATTGAACCTGATGCCTTGGTGATACCACCTGAATTATGATTGTTTTTGAAAAGATTCGTTGGAAGAATTTCCTAGCAACAGGAGATCATTTCACCGAAATTGAATTGGATAGTGACCGAAGCACTCTAATTGTTGGTACTAATGGTGCAGGTAAATCAACCATACTAGATGCTATTACCTTTGTATTGTTTAATAAACCTTTTAGAAAGGTTAGTAAAGGTCAACTAGTAAACACTATTAATGAGAAAGGAACTGTAGTTGAGATAGAGTTTTCTACACATGGTAGAAAGTATTTGGTACGTCGTCAAATGAAACCTGCCAAGTTTGAGATATTTGAAAACAATGACTTGGTAGATCAGGATGCTGCTAATAGAGATTACCAAAAGTATCTTGAACAAACCATTTTAAAATTAAACTTTAAAAGTTTTACACAGGTTGTTATACTAGGGAGTAGTACGTTTGTTCCATTCATGCAATTGAATGCTAGTGTTAGACGTGAAGTTGTAGAAGATCTATTAGATATTCAGATCTTTGGTGTGATGAATACCCTTCTTAAAGATCGTATTAAAGAATCACAAGACAAAGGTAGAGATTGTGATCATCTTCTTGCAGTAGCAGAGGAAAGAATTGAGACTCAACAGTCTCATATTGATAAAATCAATGCCATTAATGAAGAAAGAGTTAAGGAAAAAGAAGATGATCTTAAAAATAATAAAGATTTGATTAAGAATTTAAAAAAAGAAAGCAAGAGTGTTGAATTTAAACTAAAAAAGAAAGAACCCGAAATCAATAGTTACAAAAATGTTAAGAAAGATTTAGAAAAGCTTCAATCTTTGCGTATAAAGATAGAGCATCGTCAGGCATCCCTGTTAAAAGAACTAAAATTCTTTAATGGTAATGAGGTTTGTCCTACATGTACACAACCTATTGGTACAGAATTTAAAGAACATAAGTGTAGCAAATTAGATGAAGAGTCCAGTAAATATGGGGAAGGTCTAGTAAAATTAGAATCACAAATTAAAGATACTCTTGAAGATGTAAGTAAACTAGAAAAATTAAACACTCTTATCTTTAATTTAAAGAACAATTTAAACAACCTTGAACGAGATGCTTTAAAACTAGAGAAAAATAATTTAATTTTAAACAAACAAATACAATCTTTAACTGAAGAACAACCTAATTTAAAAGAAGAATTGAATACTTTAAAAGATTTAAAGCAAAAGTTCAAACAAGTTGAAGAAGATTGTAGTGGTATCAATAAGGTTCTTGATGAGTATACTGCTGTGTCCTATATGTTAAAGGATAGTGGAATTAAAAGTAAGGTTATTAATAAGTACATTCCAATTTTTAACACACTCATTAATAAATACCTTCAATCAATGGATTTCTATGTGAACTTTACTCTTGATGAGGAGTTCAATGAGGTGATCAGATCAAGATTTAGAGACCATTTCTCATACGCATCTTTCTCTGAAGGAGAGAAACAAAAGATTGACCTAGCACTTCTCTTTACATGGAGAGAGGTAGCACGTATGAAGAACTCAGCAGCAACTAATCTTTTAATTCTTGATGAAGTTTTTGATAGTTCATTAGATGATTCCTCTACTCAGGAACTACTGAAGATCCTAAGAGATTTAGGTTCTACCACTAACGTGTTTGTGATCTCTCATAAAGGTGAGATCCTACAAGATAAGTTCATGAGAACTTTAAAATTTGAGAAGTTGAATGACTTTTCTAAGATGGTGGACGCTTTATAAACTGTCCCTAGGGTAGACCATTGCATACTAGGTATGCTATAATATGTACATACACAGGGAAATGAATGGCAGTAAACACAGAAGTCAAAGGTCAACTTGCTAAACTACTAGCAACAGAGAACTTACATGTGGAGCATCGTAAGATCTCAACAGCATACTTTGATGTTCAGAAAAGAGTCCTTGCTTTACCTATCTGGAAAGATGTAACAGGTAATGTATATGACATGCTTGTAGGACACGAAGTTGGTCATGCACTTTATACTCCATTAGAACTACTAGAAGATGCTCCTAAAGATTTTGTAAACGTTGTAGAAGATGCAAGAATTGAGAAGATGATGAAGAAGACCTATCCTGGTCTACGTAAGTCTTTCTACCAAGGTTATAATGAGTTATTTGCTAGAGATTTCTTCGGAGTAAAAGAACAAGATGTTTCTAAACTAGCATTCATTGATAGAATAAATCTTCACTATAAGATTGGTTCTTTACTACAAGTACCTTTCAGTGCTGAGGAACTACCATGGGTTGAGAGAGTTGGTAAGTGTGAAACATTCCAAGAAGTTAAGCAACTATCAAAAGAATTATATGAGTACTGTGAAGGTAAGCAACTAGCAAAAGAAGAAGATTTAGATATAGATGACCTACCAGAAATCTTTGGTGGCGGTGGTGATCAAGCACCAACTGGTGAAGAAACAGAGCAAGTAGATTACACTCCAGTACAGAAGAATACTGATGATGAGGTTCAAGATGGTGGTGCAGATGAAGGTCAAACACCAGTACCTCAAGATGCTCCTAAAGATCCTGCTCAACTAGATGTTCCTAGTTACAGCAGAGGTACTGAAAGACCTGATACACCTGACGAAACAGTTGCTACTACTCAAGAAGCATTTGAAGAAGCACAAGAAGAGTTAGTTGATGATGATGCTAAGGAGTGGGTATACTTAGATCTACCTAAGATTCACTTAGAAAATATAGTTGTACCTTACAAAGAGATTGTTGAAGATCTTAGATACCACTTCTTAGGTCATGCTCATACTGATAAAGAAGAGCAAGAACGTTACAACAAGCAATTAGAATTCAACTTTGGTAAGTTCAATGAGTTCAAGAAGTCATCAACCAAGACAGTTAACTATCTTGTTAAGCAGTTTGAAATGAAAAAGTCTGCTGCTAACTATCAACGTGCAGCAACTTCTAAGTCTGGAGTTATCAATACTAATTCACTATACAAGTATAAGATTAGTGAAGACATCTTTAAGAGAGTTACTACAGTTCCTGATGGTAAGAACCATGGTTTAGTAATGCATCTTGATTGGTCAGGTTCTATGACAGATCATACTCCTACTGGATGTGTTCTTACTGATACTCTTAAGCAAGTATACAACCTAATGTGGTTTTGTAAGAAAGTAAACATTCCATTCAGAGTATATGCATTCAACTGTGGATGGCATAGTAAAGGTGAAGCAAAGAAAACATATACTCCTCAAGAGAATCATCTAGCATTAACTGAGCATTTTGAAATGTATGAGTTCTTCAGTTCTAAAATGAATAAGCAAGAACTAGAGAATCAAATGAAATTTATTTGGACTCAAGCATGGACATTCAAATCATACTATGGTATTAATGCTCATCCTAACTACACACTAGGTGGTACACCTCTTGCTGAAGCAGTTATATGTACTAAGCAATTAGTTACTAACTTCAAGAATGAAGAAAAGGTTGATAAGGTTAACGTTGTAATCTTATCTGATGGTGAGTCAAATCCAATGTCATATGCTACTAAGAGAACTGAAACTTGGTCAATAGATGATCAATGGAAAACTTCATACCTATGTCATTCTAGAATGAAGTCATACATCCTTCGTGATAAAGCATCACGTTATTCTAAGAGAATATCATCTCAACATCAATTAACTACAAAAGAGATTGTAGGATTCATGAAAGAAGTTACTGACTATAACTGGATAGGTATTCGTATCGGTGACAAATCTGACATGAATGCAATTCTTAATCAGTGTAATATTTTCTGGGAAGATCAGATTCCTTACAATAAGCAATGGAGTAAGGAAAGATTCGTAAACACAGATAAATATGGATACAGTGAACTTCTAATCCTAGGTTCTTCAAACGTAGGTGGTGATACCCAAGATCTAAATGTTAAGGTTAAAGGTGAAGTTGCAACTGCGGGTGAACTTACTAGAGCATTCAAGAAACACATGGGTTCTAAGATGACTAACAAGTTAATCCTTAATAAATTTGTGGAGCAAATCGCATGAGTTTACCGAAGTGGAACTTCAAATACTATTATAAAGAAGATCGTGAAAAACTATATGAGGGGCATGTGTTTGCCCCTACTCAGGCACGAGCATGTCTGAATTTTCAAGCAGGTTTTCCCAATGCTTTTATGAAAGATTATCCTACTGTAGATCCATCTATGCCCATTACTGGTGGTGGTAGTCAGGAGGATATTGCTATGGATAGTTTAAATAATTTAGGGTCATCAACCACAGGTAAACCCAATTTTTAAAGTGGCACATTGACCTAGCATTATAGTAGAATTACTGCTATAATATTATTATAAACAAAAAACAAATACAAATGCCAAAAAAATCTGAAGTCTCAACTGCTGATCTAAAAAGATTCATCAAAAGAAAATACGGTAACGAGTTTGGAAACGATGCTATTCGTGCCTGTGTTACTAAGTTTGACATAACACAACCAACAGTTTTTAAAAGACTATCAGATTTTAAAGTTGGAAGAGGTAAGTGGAATCTTACTGTAGCAGATCTAGAGAAAACATTCTCAGCACCTTCTGCTAAGGTTGAAGCAAACTTGGTACCTGCTAAGGATTCAACATTTGTTCCCTTCGGTGCTTACAATGACATTAAGAAGATCATCTCATCCAAGTCTTATTATCCAGTATTCATTACTGGTTTATCTGGTAACGGTAAAACTGTATCTGTTGAGCAAGCATGTGCTAATGCCAAACGTGATTTGATACGTGTGAACATTACTATTGAAACTGATGAAGACGATCTTATCGGTGGTTTCCGTCTAGTCAATGGTGACACAGTATGGCATAACGGTCCTGTTGTTGAAGCACTTGAGAAAGGTGCAGTTCTTCTCTTAGACGAGATTGATCTAGCATCTAACAAAATTCTTTGCTTACAATCTGTACTAGAGGGTAAAGGTTTATTCCTCAAGAAGATTGGAAAGTATGTTAGACCCGCAGCAGGATTTACTGTAGTTGCTACTGCTAACACTAAGGGTAAAGGATCTGACGATGGTAGATTCATTGGTACTAATGTACTTAATGAAGCATTCCTTGAGAGATTCCCTGTAACCTTTGAACAGGCATATCCTTCTCCTGTTACTGAGACTCGTATTCTTACTAACATTAAATGTGAGAAAGAGTTTGCTGAGAACCTAGTTAAGTGGGCAGGTGCAATCCGTAAAACATTCTATGATGGTGGAGTAGATGAGATCATTACTACACGTCGTTTAGTTCACATTGCTCAAGCGTACCATATCTTTGGTGACAAGTTAAAGGCATTGACCAATTGTATCAATCGTTTTGATGATGATACTAAGCAATCATTCCTTGATTTATACACAAAGGTTGACGCAGGAGAAGAAACAGTGTATAATGAAGACGGACAAATGACAGACGAGCAATTGCTTGCATCATTAGATGAATAACAAGTATAGTGAACAGGAGATCTTGAAAGAGATCTCCGATTACATTTCAAACACATACCGAGGTCATTATTCTGTAGGAAACGTACAGACTCTTGACCTTATTGATTCTGTGGGTGACGCAGAAGCATTCTGTAGAAGTAATGTTCTGAAATATGCATCAAGGTATGATCGTAAAGGATCTGCAAGGAAAGATATTATCAAGATCATTCACTATGGTATGCTACTCTTACATTTCAATGATAAGAGAGAAGCAGCAAATCAATCAATCGCAAACAATCCTACAGCATTCTCAGTTGACTACGACAAATGACAGTAATTTCTAGAGAGACCATTGATATTCTGAAGAACTTCAGCAGTATCAACAAGTCTATTGTAATTAAACCAGGTAACACTATTAGAACTCTTAGTGTTAACAAGAACATCCTTGCCTCAGCAAGTATTGAAGAAAGTATTGATCAACAGATTTCAATTTATGATCTTAGTTCTTTCCTAGGTTGCTTGAGTTTGTTTGATCAACCTCAATTTGATACTACTAACACACAGTATCTAACTGTAACTAACAGTAGTGGTAAATCTAAGACTAGATTTTTCTATGCTGACCCTGATGTTATAGTACAACCACCAGATAAAGATCTTGATCTTCCTTCAGAAGATGTACGTTTTGTTTTAAGTGCTGAGAATTTGAATGCACTTCAACGTGCAGCAGCAGTATATGGTGTACCTGATCTATGTCTTGTAGCACATAATGGTAAGATGACCTTACGTGTTACTGATAAGAAGAACGATACATCCAATTCATACACAGTAGAAGTTGGTGAAACCGATGCTGAGTATTGCTATTGTTTTAAGATTGAAAATTTAAAGTTAGTTCCTTGTGATTATCAAGTAACTATTAGTGATGCTAATGTTGCTTTCTTTCAAGGTACAAATATCAGATACTGGATTGCCCTTGAACCATGAAGAGTGTATGGAAACATACGTTGAAAGTACATAAGCAGTTAAAGAATCCACTGCTAAGATCCATAGCATATACAACTGCTAGTAATTGTACACAACCTAATGGTGATCAGATCTCAAGAACTGATTACTATGAGAAAGTACAACTAACAGATAAGAACTACTTCACACTCTTCTATGATCAACTAGGAGAGTTTTTTGATGAGGTTGGTGAGAGATATGTGCTTAAAGATTTTGATGTGGTCAATGGATGGTTTCAGCAATATCAAACAACTGATATTCATAACTGGCACTTCCATGGAAATACAAATGTTGCATGTGTTTACTTTCTAGAAATGGAAAAGAAAGAAGACAGTACGTTATTATATGATCCTGACACTATGCTGAAATATCAGCATGATGTTGAAGAAGGTGACATCCTAGTATTTCCAGGATGTATACCTCATTGTTCTCCTGCCTTGACAAACAGCGAGAGAAAGACTATTATAGGTTTTAACCTATCCTTTAAAACAGCAAACGCTGCTATATTAGATGCCAAGTGATTTCCTCTGGGTAGAGAAGTACAGACCCACAAAAATTGATGATTGTATTCTCACTGATTCTATTAAGGATACTTTCAAATCTTTCCTAGATAAAGGTGAGATACCAAATCTCTTACTAGCAGGTCCGCCTGGCGTAGGTAAGACCACGGTAGCAAAAGCATTATGCAATGAGTTAGGAGCAGATTTCTATGTCATTAATGGGTCTGATGAAGGTAGATTCTTGGACACTGTACGCAATCAGGCAAAGACCTTTGCTTCTACTGTCTCTCTTGTTGGTGGAGCGAAGCACAAAGTACTTATTATTGATGAAGCAGATAATACCACCAATGATGTCCAGTTACTATTACGTGCAAGCATTGAAGAGTTTCAAAAGAACTGTCGTTTTATCTTTACATGCAACTACAAAAACCGTATCATTGAACCCCTCCATTCTCGTTGTAGCGTTGTTGAATTTGGTATAACTGGTAAGGCAAAGATGGAACTGTCTCAGCAGTTCTTCAAACGTGTTAATACTATTCTCGGTACAGAGAATGTTGAGTTTGAGATGAAGGTAGTTGCTGAGTTGATCAAGAAGTACTTCCCTGATTGGAGAAGAGTACTGAATGAACTACAACGCTATGCAGCAGGTGGTAGAATTGATAGTGGTATCCTATCCATTATTGGTGATGCTAAGATGGATAAGTTGGTTGAAGCATTGAAGCAAAAGAATTTTACTAACGTTAAATCATGGGTAGTTCATAATATTGATAATGATGTTACGAGTTTATTCAGACAGATTTACGACACCCTATATACTAAACTGGAACAGCAGAGTGTTGCTGCTATGGTTCTGATCATTGCTGACTATCAGTATAAAGCAGCGTTTGTTGCTGATCAAGAAATCAATCTTCTAGCATGTCTTACACAATTGATGATGGAATGTAATGTCAAATAAAGTTGGCGAAATAGCAATCACTCAGAGAAAGATTGATCTACTACAGATGATGAATGAGAGTTGTTATCGTAAAGGTAACTTCAAACTATCATCTGGGAAAGAAAGTGAACACTATATTAATTGTAAAAATTTAACCTTATCAAGTACTGGACTTCGTATGATCTCGCAGTTAATGTATGAGATGGTAGAAGAGAACTCTTCAGCAGTAGCAGGTCTTACATTAGGTGCTGATCCCCTTGTAGCAGGTGTGTCATTAACATCCTATGGTAAACTAGATGCATTCATTGTTCGTAAAGAACCTAAAGGACATGGAACTCAAGCATGGATTGAAGGTCCTCCTCAAGTAGAAGGTGCTAGAGTTACTATTTTAGAAGATGTAATTACTACAGGTGGTTCAGCAATTAAGGCAGCAGATATAATGAGGAGAGCAGGTTATCAAGTTGAGAGAGTTGTTAGTATAGTTGATAGACAAGAAGGGGGAGAGCATGCTATAATGAATGCAGGTCTAGAACTAAAGAGTATCTTTACTATTGAAGATTTCAAATGAAAGCATTGAAAACACCACTCAGATATCCTGGTGGTAAGTCTAGAGCAGTCCCTAAACTTGCACAATGGATTCCTGATTTAACTAATTACGATATCTATCGTGAACCATTCTTAGGTGGTGGATCAGTAGCATTACATGTTACTAAAACCTATCCTAAACTTAGAGTATGGGTTAATGATTTGTATGAACCCCTTGTCAATTTCTGGCAGCAACTTCAACATGAAGGTGATTATCTTTATCAAGAGATAACCAAGGCAAAGAACTTTCATCCAGACCCTGACTCTGCTAAAAACTTATTTACCGAATCAAAACAAAAGATTAATGATGACAACTCCTCTGCCAAAGACCGTGCTGTTGCTTTCTACATTGTTAACAAGTGTTCCTTTAGTGGTCTTACTGAGTCTTCCTCATTTTCAAAACAAGCATCAGATTCCAACTTCTCCTATAGAGGAATTGAAAGATTACCAGGCTACACTGAGTTAATTCAGAACTGGCAGATCACCAACTATCATTTTGCTGCATTACTAGATGACAATCAGAAAGCATTTGTATATCTAGATCCACCATATGAAATTGGTGATGCTCTATATGGTAAGAAGGGTAACATGCATAAGTACTTTGATCATGATGCCTTTGCATCATCTTGTGACAATTATTGTTGTAAGCAAATGATCAGTTATAATGCTAGTCAGTGTATAAAGGATCGCTTTAAGGACTGGGGTGCAGCAGAGTTTAGTCACACTTACACCATGCGTTCTGTGGGTGACTACATGAAAGATCAGAACGATAGAAAAGAATTGGTATTAATGAACTATGAAGTGTGAAGTAAGACTATACGTAGCAGGTCAAGTATTTACAGAGACCGTTCGCTGTCGTAATTATGAAGAAGCAAGGGAGGTTGCTCTTGCCAGAAATCCTAACGCTAAGGTCTTAGGTGTAACTGCGGTGTTTACTTGAAGACTGTTTGGAAAGTCTGGAAGTATGCTTTAGGTTCCTTCCAAGATGAAACCACAAAGAGGTATGATGATATTATCTGCATCATCAGGACTTTTATCTTTGTACAATTAGTTGTTACTAATTGTTTTATTATAGCAGGTAATATAAGACACTGGAACGATGCAACTGAAAGACTACCTCAACAGCATAAACAACACAAAACACAACTTCATGGATGAAGATCCCTTGAACGAGAAGGGATATCCAGCATACATTATTAACAAGTGTATGTCACATCATATTGACACTGTGATGCATGCAAATGAGATGAATAGATGCTCAAACTTACCTGCCAAAATGCAGTACGATTTTTTTATAAATACGGTTAGACCAAGGAAGCGTTTTAGTCCTTGGGAAAAAAAGGACACGGTTGAAAACCTTGATCTTGTTAAAAAGTACTATGGTTATTCTATAGAAAAAGCAAGACAAGCCTTATCGCTGCTATCCCCGCAACAAATTGACTATATTAAAAACAAACTGAACACTGGAGGAACAGGATGAGCGATGAGATGGAAGTATCGTGGACTAAAAACGATATGGTTGAGGTTACCCTTCGGGAACCTGATGACTTTCTAAAAGTACGTGAAACTCTTACAAGGATAGGAGTAGCATCTAGGAAAGAAAGAAAACTATATCAGTCATGCCATATATTACACAAGAAGGGTCAGTACTACATTGTACATTTTAAGGAACTCTTTGCTCTAGATGGTAAAAGGACAAACTTGTCTCAGAATGACGTGCAACGGAGGAACAGGATCGTACAATTACTATGTGATTGGGGTCTAGTTGAAGTACCTAAGAAGGATACTATCAATGACACTGCACCTCTTAGTCAAATTAAGATTATTTCCTATAAGGAAAAAGGTGATTGGGATTTAGAGTCCAAGTATAACATTGGTAAAAAGAAACAATCATCGGAGGTTTGACATGGCAGAAGTAGTATTACCAGAAGAAGATTCTAAAAAGGATCTAAAAGAAGAGAAGAAAGGTATCTTTGGTAAAGTCAAAGCTGCCATCATACCAGATGCTGAAGAACAAGCAGCAATCATTAGTACAGCTGTACGCATTACCGTTCTTGCCTGGTCGGGAGGAATATTGACTTTAAATTATGTCGCCATACCTGGTGTACCGCAACAGAAAATTGATCCAACTTTTATAGCTTCGGTTTTTACAGGAGTTTTAGCTAGCTTTGGCATCCAGACGGCTTCTAAGAAGGGTGACGGTACTATGAAGATGCAGAACGGTGGTGCAGGTGGATCTGGTGGTGGCATCAGCAAAAAAGAAATGGAAGTGCTATTAGCAAAAGCATCTATACCTTCACAAACAATACGAATAGAACAAGCACCATTAAAGATAACAACAGACGAAAAATACAAAATGTAATTATTGAGGAATAACCAATGAACAAGTGGATAGGAATTAGTTTGGGTGCAGTCTTTGGAGTGTCCCATATAGGTATGATAGGATTACTAGCAACTAGGAATTCTAATAAGGTACCTTATATCAATCCTCCAGTAGGAGATTATACTTCGTATGTTATCTCAGCAGATGAAGAAGGATATAAGATCAGTTACACTGCTAACGATCCTAAGACAATGCACATCACTAAGGACATCAAGAAGAAGGGTGGTTTCTTAGGACTAGCAAACAATACAACTCAGATTGTTGAGGAGTATGTCATGGATGGTAAGACCAATCAGGGCGGACCTGTCTCTAACAAGAGATCATGGCAAGATCCATCTAC